>MDTG01032959.1_pt1 | contig 21175 bp, 17 predicted proteins | sample 811421 | NCBI WGS metagenome assembly MDTG01 (sample SAMN05326645, study PRJNA326480) | marine metagenome | isolation source: seawater | place: Pacific Ocean: South East | collected 2011 | reverse complement strand
ACCCGGCGGAAATACCCTGTGGGGCCGTAGCTCAGTTGGGAGAGCGCTACAATGGCATTGTAGAGGTCGTCGGTTCGATTCCGTCCGGCTCCACCATTCCAACCCCCTGTGTTTACAGGGGGTTTGTTATTTGGATGCACTTCGTCATTCGCCCCAACTAACACGCAACTAGCACGCAAATCGTCTACGCGAACTGGCCCGAGCGGCCTTGTCATACGCTGTGAAACTTCCTCCATATACTCGTCAATCGCTTGGGCCGCTTTGCCGAGATAGTCAGGCGCGTATTTGGCATAAATCTCCGTGATATGCAGATCTCTAGATTTATGCCCCATAACACCTCCAACCTCCCATCCGGGGACGGACCGCTTTCGCAGCTCAACCCCCATCGTATGTCGCAATGCGTAAGGGGTAATGTTCTTGTCAAAACCAAGCCTGTCCCTAAGCGCATTGAAGGCTCGACGGATCGATTTAATAGGCCGATCCCAATAGGTAATAAGGTGCCCTTCCTCCAAATTTTGAATCCAAGGGAGGAGCGTATTGGTGATCGGCACGACCGGGCGGTATTTCTTTGTTTGCTTTCTGCCAAGCGGATTAAGAGCGAGAAGCCGGTTATCTAGATCGATTTGATCAGTATGCAGCTCCAATAGCGCACCAGGTCGAGACAAAGTGGTCAATGCGAGGACCAGGAACAAAAGTAGGTGAGGTTGCTGACATGCATCTAGCATCAGGGCAACCTGCTCGACCGACAAATAAACTTTTCTCGGCTCGCCCGGTTCCAAAGAAGGCACGAATGGTACGTGCTGGATCTCCTGCCTCTTCCGGGCTCGGTTCAACGCCGCTCGTCCGACTGCAAGCGTCCGATTCACGTATCCGTTCGAATGTCCTTTGTCTTTCAACCAATTGATAAAGGCGTCTAATCGGTCTGGGGTGAGCTCAGAAATCCGCGCTTTGGCGAAATATTCCGACCAAAGGCGCAAGCTAATCCGAGCTTGCATTCCACTTGCTTGCTGACTGGCCTGGAACTCGTAGAAACGGACTAATACTGTTTCCAAAGGCACATCGCGAGGGCTGGCATCGACCAGCTGGTGACTTTTCGTCGTCCATTCTGCCAACCTCAACTCTGCTTCCCGAAGATCCGTTGTGCCAAGAGATGCGCGACGTGTCTGTCGGGTACGTGGGTCGAACCAGGTTCGGCACCAAACTGGACTGTTTGGTCGCTGGGAAAGCCAGTGATCTCCAATTTGGCCGACACGTCGTTTTTGCTGCTTAGGCATGGTGCCTCCTGGTGGCTCTTCAAGTACTCATTCAAAATGTCTGTCGTGTAGCGGGGACGTTTACCGACATAAGTCGTACCGATCCGGCCCTGCCTGCGCTCACGCCGCAATGTGGAAATCGAACAACCGAGATACTCGGCGGCCTCTTTTTCTGTGAACAATCGCGGAAGTGTCTCAACCATGTGCGCTCCTTCATTGACCGCATTTGCTGCCTCATTTACCATTTCCCATCATAAAAATTGGTAACATTACCAATTTTAATGTCAATGGCTTTATTTTGATGGTAGTGACATGGATCAAAAAATCCGCGACCAGATCAAAGAAGCATGCTTCTTTTTTGGTCGACCAAAGACAGTGGCGGCGAGTGCCGGCGTCGATGTTTCAAATTTCTCGAAATGGCTTCGAGGCAAGCCCACTTTGTCTGACGCCAATGTTGGCTTAGTGCTCAACGTCATGGGGTTACCAAATCTCAAACCCGACATCACCCGTGTACACACATGGCACATTAGTTCAGTGCCAATGACAGGTATCACGAGCATAAACGTCGCATTAGCATTTACCCTCTTCCTACCAAACGGCGGACAGATTGCGCGATCCCCTTGGGGCAAGAGCGGGCTAGCAAACCTTAATCCATTTCAGGCCGAAGTAATTTATGCGCTGACGGACGGGCGTTTTAGAGCCGTCTTACGAGTGGTGCCTGGCGTGCAATTACAGGCGAGCCAAATCAAGGCTCCCATTAAGTGGCGCGATGGCAAAGAGGCCAAGTCCCACTTGAATTTATCCGAACCGGGCGAACCATGGTCCGAAGGGACACCTACGATCGACGAATTTGATCGAGTTTGGAGTGATCGCACTCCACCAGCGACCGTGGAGGACATTCGTGCGGCGGCGCGAGAAGTCGGAATCTCATACGCGGATGTCGTGGACCTGATCCGCAATTCCAAACCTAACAGGCAGGCCTGAAGGATCGGCGATGACCACGAATAGAAACCTGATTAAGGTCTACGGCACGGACGAAGAAAAGGCGCGGATCGCAGACGTGGCCGCACAAACGAAATTGTCGGTCTCTCAATTTCTGCTGCGGCTCGGCGTCGGATACCCGATTCCGAGCCCGCGAGATTTCGCGGCCTGGGAAAGCATTAGTGATTTAATGAAGGTCAATGCGGACCTAGCCAGGCTGGGCAATTTGCTCAAGCTGGCCATCGACGAGCGACCGGAAGACGCCGCCGCATTTGCGAAGCTGATCGAGTCTATTCAAGAAACACAAAACGACCTTAAGAGCTGCGTGATCAAGATCCGCAATGCAGTGAAGCCGGCGCGCAAATGATCGCCAAAAAGATTCCGAAGCAGTCCGGCATCAGTGACAACTTCGAGCGGCTCGGCCGCTATATCGCGGACGCAGACCATCCGGGGGAAAAACTTCGGGGCTGTTGGTTCGGAAACTGCAACGCTGGCGCAGGCATTGAAGATTTGGAAGTAGCTCTCATTGAAATCGAAGCCACGCGAATGATGCGGCCGGAAGCAACGGATAAAACCTATCACCTAGTGGTTTCTTTTCGCCCGGGGGAAGAGTCAAAGCTGGGCGATGGTGCCTTGCGGAAAATTGCCGGCGGCTACGTGGACGCTCTCGGATTCGAGGACCACCAATACGTCGCCGGGGCTCACGAAAACACAGACAATTTTCATATGCATATTGCGATTAATCGGGTTCATCCTGAGACCAACAAAATCATCGCGCCTTTCAACGACTTTAAGACACTAGAGCGGGTTAGTCGGGAGTTTGAAAAAGAGTTCGGGTTAACCGTGGACCGAGGCATGTCGGATCGGGAAGGTGGAAGAAATCCATTGAGCCCTGAGGCGCGAGATTACGAACGCCATACCTGGCAGCAGTCGTTTCAGCGGTTCATGCTCGAGCGGAAGCCGGAAGTACTGGCAGCAGTAGAACAGGCGCGAGGATGGGATCACCTTCACGGTCAGCTCTCTGAGTGGAACGTCGGCGTCAAACCGCGGGGGAATGGCCTGGTGTTCTATGACCTCGATGGCCAAGGGACGATGAAAGCGAGTGCCATGGGGCGCCAGTGCTCAAAGAATGCACTTGAGGAACGCCTAGGGCCATTCCAGGCCTCTGTAAATAGATTCGAACAACGCGCTGAGATCGCGAAAGCCCGCTACCAACATCCTCCGCTGCTTAGTCGGCACCCGGACATAGGACCACTTTGGTCGCGGTTTATTGGCCAACAAAGCCACGAGTTGACCCGTAAGGGCCTGATCGGCCAGGTGGCGAGCAACTGGAAAATGTGGCTCGCGATGGAAGCCTACGAAGATCCGCTGGCGATGGTCCTAATGGTCGCGCACACGGAGGCCCTGCGGGCCGTGTTCGGCGAACCTTCATCCCCTCGCCGCTTTCCGAAGGTCGCGGCGCCCGCACTGGAAGAAATGACGAAATTGGCAAAGTGGACTGATGTGCCGAAAAGGCGCTTAACAGCAGCGGGCCGTGAAATGGAAATGCTCGATGCCGGCGACGGTCGATCTGTCGCATTGGTGAAAAATGACCAGGCCCACGTAGTGGGTCTGGTCGTGATCAACGACAAAGGGAAGGCCTACGCGCTGGGGCCGAGAGAAACATTGCAAATGTGGGCAAAGGGGAAAGGGCCTTGCAAAGACAAATCACCAGATCGTGGCATGGGCTAGTGTAAAATTCGTTAGAAGACGAGAACAAACGGCAAAGGAATGAAGCCGCCCAGCAGATTGCTAGCAAGGTACCGACGGCACCACTATCAAAAATCGCGACCGCTCAGCCAATGTTCTTCCAAGTCAGATATTGGAGCGTAAGCAGGTCGAGTTTATGTCTGCTGGGCGTGTCGGCTCATAGCCAATTCATGACCTTTGGGGAATTGCTTCGGCGCGACAAGTTCTGTTGGACCTTCGCCCACACCCACCCAGGCACTTCGCTGTTCGAGTGCTAGGACCCTCGTCTGAAGAACGCCGATGGATATTGATCCCCTTTCTCGAGTTTGGAGGTTGGCACAAACACCGATACGTTAGCTTCAAGACCCTTCGCAATTTCTCCGCCCATCTAGTATAAAGTTGAGTAAATACGTGCGACGCTTCAAAACAAATTAGCGCCTAGGAAAAAGAGTATTGATCTGAGGCATTTGCATGCAAGAAAATCGAATTGCACCATTGCGAAAATGCAAGATCGGCGGAGAACTTTATACTAGGCGCCCTCCGATAATTGACCTACTTGCAACGAGCCTCACATGGTCATTCGACTACTTGTTAGACCGGGCCGCCATTCGGGATCGTCGTAACGACGAGTACGTGCCTTCCGAGATCCTCGTTTATCACTTACGACAAACGAAGTCAGACAACACTGACGGGCGTTTTGTTGCCCTTTACAATATTCTTCGTGATCGCGTTGAGGCGGCATGTCCAAAGCCGAACCGTCATGTCGGTGACGAGGTCTACGAAGATGCACGTATGGCTGAAATCCGAGATGCGGTCATCGACCATGTAACCGAACTGATGTTCAAAGACCGCCAGGATTATGATGAACAACTCGATATCTACGAGGTCGTCTTCGACAAGGCGGTGCGTTCGGCTCGCATCACCAAACTTCGCAAGGTGAACCGTAAGGAGAACGCCAACGAAGGGGTGCAGGATCCCGTCACAGGCGAAGTTCGTGCCGCCGTGGAAGAGGCGCTGGAACGCTACAAGAAGGCAGAGCTCGCGGCTGAAGAATATCTAGATTACCGGATTCACCTGCGTCGCGCGATTGATGCTTTACCGACAGCCGAACGAGAAGTGATTGAGTTAATGCTTGTAGATATTCCGATCGAGGCAACGAAAGACGGCGAACTGTCGATGACTGATATTCTGGGCTGCGCTGAGAAGACGGTCCGAAATCGCCGGGATCGTGCATATGCGAAGATTAGACAGGCGCTGGAATTGGAGCTCGAAAATGGCGAATAGAGACGACGTTCTCAGCGACTTCACCGTGGAAGACGAAATGTCGCCCGCAATGCTCAAGGCATATCTTCAGCGCTATCCCGAATACGCTCACGACCTCCTTGCGCTTTTCAATGAGCTGTCAATGAGCGAGTTGGAGGCGGCCGAGGCGAGCCTGCCTTTCGAGACAAAGGCGATGAATGCCGAAGCGCTACGAGTCCAGCATGTCCGGCAATCGCTTTTTGGCGGCGACGTGAAGGAGTTTGCGCGCGACCTCGGTCTTCCGCGAGCGTTTTTTACCGGCCTAAACGCAAGCGTTGTCCATCTCGCCTCCATACCCATCGAGTTGCTGAAAGCCCTGGCATCAAGACTGAATGTAAATATTCAGGATGTGATCAGCGGTATGCAGCAAGGGGACGGACATGCAGTTGCTATGAAATCCGATGCAAAGCCGGGTGCTGAGGCACCCATCGAATTTGCGGACTATATCGATCATGTCGACCTCACCGAGGAGGAGCAACGTACGCTGCAGACGTTACTTACGGACGATGGATCGATTTGAAATCATAAGAGCACGCGCGGCCGACCTTCACGCGCAATGCACGAGCAAAGGCGGCGACCCCACTGATCCTTATCAGTTCGCTTTACGCGAAGCCAAAAACCGCGATCTTGAGGTTAGAAAACTTCCTGCAGGCCATCCGCAGCTCAAAGGTGGTCGGGCTCTTTTTCACAAGCCAACTGGAACGATTCTCCACGAAGACACAGGAAATGCATTCCTTGATGCATTCCTGGTTGCCCACGAGGTCGGACACGACGAGTTCGGGGGCGAAGTGGAAATTCCGCCAACGATGGATATCGATCCTGCGAGATCAGCAGATCCTTCATCGGTTGGCGCCGAACGCGTCGTCGACTACAGCAACCGGGCACGGCAAGAAGTTCAGATGGACCTCTTTGCGCGTGAATTCCTGTTTCCGCGAACATTGGCATGGTCTTGGCACATCGATGGGGCCCTAAGCGCAAAGGCCATAACCGAGCGTCTCGGAGCACCCTACGACATGGTAGCGGTCCAACTGTTCGATGCACTCCTGTTACCGCAGACTGAATCGAATGAGGAGGCCGCACCGGCCTCAAAGCCTCTGAACGACAAGCAGAAGCGGGCAGCCGAGCACGACGGAAAGGCTTTGCTTCTGAAGGCCGGACCGGGCACCGGCAAAACGCAGACGCTCGTTGGCAGGTTGTCCGTTCTGAAGAACCGGAGCGTTGACCCGGAAAGCATCTTGCTTCTGACGTTCTCTAACAAGGCGGCCGGCGAAATGACGGATCGCGCCGTGGTGGCGTGGCCCGAAGCGGCCGGCTCCGCCTGGATCGGCACGTTTCACTCATTCGGACTTGATCTGCTGCGCCGGTTTCATGATCGTGCGGGATTGCCGCCTGACCTACGGTTAATTGATGCCACCGAGGCTATCGCGCTGCTGGAAGACGAGTTCCCACGCCTGAAACTGACACATTTCAACGATCTATATGACCCGACAGACAATCTGCGGTCCATTCTCTCCGCCATTTCGCGCGCAAAAGACGAGGTTGTGGATCATCACCAGTACCGTGCACTTGCCCAGCAAATGGCCGATGTGGCGGAGACGGAAGAAGAGCGGATCGCCGCCGAGAAATGTCTCGAGATCGCTTCGGTCTACGACCTCTATGAGCAGCTCAAGTCTGATCGACGGGCCGTTGATTTCGGAGATCTCGTCGCTCGTCCAACGGCGTTGGTCGAATCCGATGACGCCGTGCGTGCGCAACTTCAAAATCGGTACCAACACATCCTGGTGGACGAGTACCAGGATGTGAACCGGGCAAGTGTGCGGCTCCTGCGCGCGCTCAAACCGGAAGGCGAAAACCTCTGGGTCGTCGGTGATGCGAAGCAGTCGATCTACCGGTTCCGTGGAGCGTCCTCTTACAACATCGACCGGTTCGAAACTAACGACTTTCCGGGCGGGACATCGCTGCAACTCAGCACAAACTACCGGTCATCGCAGGAAATCTGCGATGCGTTCCGCGAGTTCGCGAGAACGCGTATGGATGCCACCGATTTCGAAGCGAGCGCCTTTAAAGGCACAAACGGTGTGACCCCTTCCTTCGTCTCGGTTGAATCGAAAGATCACGAAGTCGACGAGATCGCCGCACGCATAACCGCCTGTACGGACACGATCCCATTTCGGGATCAGGCGGTCATCTGCAAGGGCAATGCGCGGTTGGCAGAGATCGCTTCGGGTCTGGAGGCACGGGGCATACCGGTTCTATTTCTTGGCCCTTTGTTCGACCGTCCGGAGATCAAGGAGGCCTTGTCGCTCTTGTCGCTCGTGATCGATCCACGAGCAATGGGACTGACGTGCGTCGCCTCGATGGCTCCGTTTCAGATGGTTATCGAGGACGTTTCGCTCGCAATCGAGGAGATCCGGGGCGCCGACAAACCCCTTCCACTTGATTGGCAAAACATACTGGCCGCAACCCGGGGGATGACGGAAGGCGGGCAGGTCTCTGCCAAGGCGCTTGTCGATGCATTCGCTGGGATCGAACCTACGACTACGCCGTGGCAGGTCATCACGAAAATTTACCTGGATCGAACGCGCCTTGCTGCCGATATCGCCACGCAGGCTCGCGAGGGCAACGCCAACCCTGCGCTTGCCCTTTGGCAGTTCCAGAACTTCCTCCGCTCTGCCTTGCCCGAAAAAAGCGGTTATCCCATCCGCGACCTTCTGGAGCACATTCGGCGGCTCGTCATCCTGTCCGACGAGCGGGATTTGCGTGATCTCCCAAATGCCGCCCAGGGCCTGGACGCCGTCCGACTGATGACGATCCATGGGAGCAAGGGCCTCGAGTTCAAGGCTCTCCACCTGCCGGCTTTGACAAGTGGCTCGATCCCTCGTTCGGCCAATCAGAACCGTGGCCTTTCTCCACCGGACGGGATGATCGAGGGCGCCCCGTTTCGCGGCAGCGAGGCCATCAAGGCTGGACATGACGAAGAACAGCGTTGCCTGTTCTTCGTGGCATTGTCCCGGGCGGAAGAGCACCTGACACTCTATGCGCCGAACAAACAATCGAATGGTCGTCGGCAGAGCCGATCAAGCTTCATCGACGACATTTCCGGCAAGCTGTTCGAGGCATCACCAACATCGACACCAGTCCCAGTTTCGGTCCCAGGTGAGCGCTTCACGTTGGAAGTCGATGGCATTGCTCGCGTGTCGCCATCCCAACTTGCGACATACGACAAGTGCCCCCGGCGATTTTTCTTTGCCCACGTGCTGCATGTCGGCGGCCGACGCAAGGAGTCGGCCCTCATGCGCATGCACAATGCTGTCCAAGCTGTCATTGATGAGATGACCGGCCGTCTAAACGACGTGCCCGACGAAGCCGAATTGCGGGCGATCATGGATACCGCGTGGACTGCCCATGGACCGATTGACCATGGCTATGCCTCGGAGTACCGGCAGATCTCCGACCAATTGTTGCAATTCTTCTTTCAACTGAGGGAGGGTGAAACCCAGCGCATGCCGCAATCCCTTTCGCTCTGGTTTGGCGACGCTGAAGTCGTCGTGACAGCTCACGAAGAGATCGAAATGGAACACACCACAGTGTTCCGGCGCATCCGTACAGGGCGCAAGACAAGCACCGCTGTGACCGCGCTCGATGCGGCCGCTTTTCAGATTGCTACCGATGGCCGAGGCGAAGCGGAATTCGTCTATTTGACCGGCCGATCGCAAGATCGGTTATCAATGAAGAGTGGGCAGCTCGGGAACAAGAAGGCCAAAATCGCCGACGCTGTGATGGCCATCATTGAGGGCCGGTTTCCGCCAAGCCGAAGCGACCGATGCGCCCGCTGCCCCTACTTTTTTATCTGTAACTCACCGCCATTCGGCACGCTCAGAAAAAAAATCGGAATCGGCTTACCGGATTCCTCCTGACGCCGCGATTGTCCTTGTGAAGGCGCAGACATGGTGTCTGCGGCCTCATACAACACAAGGAAATCAAACATGAAATCGCAAGGAAATACTCCTCGCTTCCCGGTTCTCATCGCCGATGAGCGCCTCAACTTCAAAAAACACGTCTTCGACGATCCCAAGGTTCTGGGGCGTCAGTTGATCGAGGCCGCTGGCGGGCATCCCGTTGACGAGCATGTAGCAATCGCAATTCTGCCCAACGGTGACTTTGAAGACGTCCGGCTTGACGAAAGCTATGATCTGAGTGGTCGCGGTGCCGAGAAGGTGTTGGTTGCTCGTTCAGATCGGAGCTTCAAATTCAAGATCGACGACGCCGATCTTGAATGGCCGCGTGCATGCATAAGTGGCTTCGTCCTTCGCAAGCTGGCCGAGCTGCCGACGAACTACAATCTCTGGCAGGAGATCCCCGGTCAGCACGACAAAAAGATCACCGACACCGATGTGATCAACCTGGCCGACGTCGGAGTGGAACGCTTCGTGTCGCTTATTGATCAGACGACGGAGGGGGATGCCCTTCCGTCGAAAGACCAGACCTACCTCTCCGATCACGGCTACGAATTCGAAGTGGTGACGGAAGGTCGCAACACGGGAATCATCCTGAAAGCGTTGCCGCTGCCGAACGGCAAATTTGACCATGAGACCGCCGACGTTCTGGTCATGCTGCCCAGTGGCTATCCCGACTGCCCGCCCGATATGTTCTATGTCTCGCCGAAGCTTTCCCTGGCGGGCACGGGACAGGTTCCCAAAGCCTGTACCGTTGAGCACCGCTTCGGCGGTCGCGTCTGGCAGCGCTGGTCGCGGCACAACGATGCCTGGCGCCCGGGCGTCGATGGTCTTCAGACCATGGTCGCCCGCGTGCAGACCGCCTTGGTGGAGGCCCGGGTGTGATGAAGACACTGGATCTAGTCCTCTTGGACCCGCACGAGGCGCTAATCCGGTCCCTGCTGACGCAAGGGGCCGGAGCTGAGCGCTCGGCCTACATGCTCTTTGGTATCGCCGATATCGAATCCGATCCGTGGACCAAGAAGTCTCGACGGCGTTTCGTTTCGCATAGGTTCGGTCAGATCGGTGAAAACGATCTCGTCTCTGCATCTGGGCAGCATGTCACTTGGCAGACCGATGGCTTTATGCGGTTGTTGAATAACGCAGAGATCTCAGGCCTTGTACCGGCCCTTGTGCATACGCACCCAAAAGGCAACGCGAAGTTTTCCGAGCAGGATGATCGCAACGAAACTGAACTCGCCCGTACTGCTCTTCTGAAGGGGATGCCAGGGCTGATCAGCATTCTCATCGCAGCGAATGGTGACATGGCCGCACGCATTTGGACGCAGACGGACAAGGCTGTCGATATCCATAGAATCCTGCATTGCGGACCGGGCTTACGTATCTCGGGTCTCAATGGGACTCTGGAGGCTTACTTGGATCGTCAGGTTAGGCTGTTCGGGAAAGAAGCATCGCGGCAAGTGTCTGGCTTTCGGTGTGGGGTTGCCGGCGGGGGTGCTACGGGAAGCGCGCTCCTGCAGCTACTACTGCGGCTCGGCGTCAATGAAGCAGTTCAATTCGACAAGGACATCGTGGATGAGACAAATCTCAACCGCCTCCATGGTGCACGGCGCTCAGATGTCGATGCGAAGATGCCGAAAACCGACATCCACACGCGAACTGTCATGGAATCCGGCCTCGGCATGACATTGGTAACCGTGGATGCTTGGGTCGGGCATCCGGCGACATGGGATGCGCTCAAAGCCTGCGACGTTATCTTCTGCTGCACAGACGATCATGCCGGTCGGCTGTTTCTGAACCGCTTTGCCCGATTCTACGGCATCCCAGTCATTGACGTAGGGCTCGCCATGCAGCGACGGACAGACACCGCATACGATCTTTTCGCCCGAGTCTCGACTCTTGTGCCCGGTCATCCCTGCCTGCTTTGTGGCGGTTATATCGATCCGCACCGCGCACGCGAAGAAGCGCTGCAACGAAATGATCCTGACGCCCATCAGCGGCTGAAGGAGGAAGCATACGTCCTGGGCCAGGGCGATCCATCGCCGGCGGTGGTCACGTTCACGACCGAGGCGGCAGCTATGGCGGTCAATGAGTGGTTGGCGGGCGTGACTGGACTTGCCGGAGCGGCGGGTATGTTGCCCACCCGCATGCGGCGCTTTCATGCGCGAGACGAACGCAGGCCGATCGTCAAATCACGACCCGCCTGCCCGTGTTGCGACCAGGCGGAGACGCTCGGTCGGGCAGATGTGATGCCTTTTCTGGACATGGTGGCCTAACGTGAAACATGCCATTTCGTATCTCTTGCGCCGGCTGCGCCTGCTACGCTTCGACTTCTTGACTATCCGCGTAACTTCCTTACCGGGCCGGTCAATGATCGCACCGGAGAAGCTTACCCTTGTAGAAAGTGGCGATGTCAAAAAGTGGGCTTGTTTCCATTGTCCTGGCGGCTGCGGAGAAGTCATAAGTCTTTCCCTGAACCCCAATCAGCGGCCACGCTGGCGCGTTTCCGAAGACTTCTTTTCACGTCCGACGGTTCACCCCTCGGTCCACCAGAAAAACGCTTGTGGATGCCATTTCTGGATCAAATCAGGGAAGGTAAATTGGTGCAAGGGCGGACGCCCTCACCCTTCAATCTATGTCTGATTTGTCAATTGCGGACCGTAACTCAATGATTCGGAATTGGCGATTCGCGTTTCTAAGTGGTTAAGTCAACGCTTTACTCACCCGTTGCCGGTCATACTTACCTCACTTCTTTCGCGGAGCAGTCGGCCGAGAACTCGTTGAGGAATGACTGGACGGGGCCAGCAAGCGACCGCCGCCGGCGAGCTCTAAAACGTTCGCTTCCTAGCCAATTTCGGACATACGCCATGAGGGTCAGGCGCACCTAATGTAGCGCAAAAAAATTGCCTTGCCGTATCGGCCCTGTAGGGGCGCCGGCAAACTGTTGAGCTCGGAGGGCGAATAAGCAGGATGTCCGGGGGGCGTCTGGAGGCTCACAAAGTGGGCCCACCCGACATATCCTGCCCCCCTACGACAAGGCAAAGACGTGCAAACTCATGCCAACTCGTGCGCAAACCGGCAAACTTCGGCTATGCCAGCCAAGGCCCCCCATATAAAGGGGCCCCTTTTATGAATATACGAATGACTTTAGTCCGTAGGCTCTCTGGAAGGCGCCAATTCGGGCATTGATTTCCCAAGGACTTGAATGACTTCGTCGCCTACTGGATCGCATCGAACCAACTCGCGACGGCCGCAAGGATGGCGTTTGATAACCAGTCCGCGGGGCGTGTCAGGCTTGCTGTAGTAGATCGGGAAACCTGCAGCCAGGCGCTCACGAGCAGCAGTATCGTCGTCGCCAGCCAGAAAAGAGCGGCGAATTTCTTCCCATATTTCGTCACTCGGATCCGCAGTGATTTCTGCGTCCGTATCCTGGCTGCTGTCGCGAGATGTCGCCAATTTATAGCTCCTGCGCTTAGTGGCCCAATCGGATCAAGAGTACAGGCGAGGCATCACCTCACGAACCTTCTCAGAAATGAAATCGTCTCGCAAATGGCCATATCTCTGTTCGACCATCAATGTCGAACTGTGCCCCAACTGACTGGCGACGACTTTAAGCGGGATTCCCGCCATCACCGCGTGAGCGGCGAAAGTGTGCCGGATGCGATGAAAGGTGAAATACGGTGCAAAGTCGGCATCGAATTGCGCAGTGACGAAATGCTTCCTGAAAACTGGGTATGTCCAAGGGTTTCCTAATGCGTTCAGAAACATGTGTTGATCCTTGCGCCGGCCGGCGACCAACGCGTCGAAGAACTCAACCCCTTCGTGCGATAGCGTGACGTGATAAAAACGGTTTGTCTTTAACGCCGTCACTTTCACCCGCCCTAGATCCGGCAAATAATCTTCGACGCGCATTTTGAACAAATCGCCAATCCGGCATCCCGTGCATATCCCCCCCTTAACCACATTCGCCACCATGTCGGGACATACATCGATCAAACGTTGGACTTGTTCTATCGTCAGATGCTTGGGTTCGATGCCCACATTCACACGACGGTACAATTTGACAGCGGACCAAGCGCGGTCCGTATCAACGTAGCCGAATGCAAAGGCGCGGTTCAGTGCCGCTTTCAACTTCGACAAGGTGTTGTTGGATGTAGAACGCCTTCTCTTGAGCCACTCTGGCTCATCTAATCGAGGTCCATATCTTCGCGGGCCGCTTGGCCCAGTTGGAATGATCGGAGCGCTATGCGCAAGTTCCTCGCGCCAGGTCTCGATCATCTGTGGCGTCAATTCTGATAGCGGGATGTGTCCCAGTTGATCGATTACGTGGTTTCTGAAGTCATAGTATTGGCTCTCATATGCTTTACGATGCTCTCGATACCATCTGAGATAATCGTTGACCGCGTTCCCTACGGTATAGGGCGGCGCAGCGGGCACCTGAGGGAACGGCGTCACGGAATGAACACCGAGAACGTCTGGGACTGCATCTTCCTGATACCCAAACCAAACCTCAGCGCGCTGAAGTGCCTGATAGAAATCCAGATGATCAATACCGTCGGCCGCATGAGTGTCGTCGGCTCGTCCAATAGCTTTTGAGCGGCGATGGCCATTTGGCAAAGTCACGCCTGCATACCAAGTCCCATCCTCCGCCGCATTCGAGCAAAGATAGCCGAGGAACCTGCATTTCCTGATTCGCCAATATGTCGGATGGATATTACCCTTGTGCTCTCTCCTAGCTTTCGCTGTGAGTATTCGAGCCATCTTTGGGTCGCCCTCGTCTGACGAAAAAATCACGTCACAGTGTCTCGCTGCAACGGCGCTTGCGTGAAAAAGCGAGGCATTTTCTGACGCACTTCCTGTGTCAAATAATCTTCCAACAAGTGCCCGTAATAGAGGTCAACCATACTCGTGTTCGCATGCCCTAGCTGCGATGCAATCGCCTTCATGGGAAGACCCGCCATCACGGCGTTGCTGGCGTACGTATGACGCAACTGGGTGAACTTGATCGTGGGACGAATGCCAGCTTGCCGCTGATAGCGAAGGAAGGGCGTCATAATGCTCCGGTAGGACCACGGTTGGCCATCGGGCTGCTTAAACAGCAGTTCATTGCCACTTCTTCCCACCACCAAACGGTCAAACAATTCGATCCCTTCAATCGACAAGGCGACAAGAACCAACTTCCGCGTTTTCGATGCGTATACTTCTACCCGACCCGCCATCGGCAAATAGTCGCTGACTCGCATTTTCAAGATGTCGCTGATCCGACATCCTGTTACGAGGCCGACCTTCACTACGTCCGCAATTTCGTCTGGGCACGCGGCTATGAGCCTCGTGACCTCTGGTCGACTAAGGCACTTTGGTATATGAGTTCGAACTGCTCCTTTGAATGGCTTGACAGGCCGCCAGGCTTTGTCTGTGTCCACATGCCCTCGAGCAAATGCCAATTTCAACGCAGCTTTTAAAAGGCTAAAGACTCGATTGGCCGAGTTTTGCCGGCGCCTAACAGCCTCAGGGTCTTTAGGCAGCTCTCCATAGCGGACACCTTGCAGTCGCCCAAAAGACACGATTTTGGGTTTTTCGGCCAAATCATGCAGCCAACTGGTTAACATCACGGCCGTCAGGTCCTGAAGAGCGACGTGCCCCAGCTGATCAAGTACGTGGTTCTTGAAGTAGGTGTACGGGCTTCGAACAGAAGGGTCATATCTGCGCTTCCAACGCAAATACTCGGCGACTGCGTGACTGACAGTGTAGGGCGGTGCGGGCGGCAACTCCGTAAGTGGGTCTGGTGATTTACTGAGATATTGATCAGGGGCGGCAACTGCCTCTTGGTCCTTGAACCACTCTTCAGCCCTGTTTAGGGCTTGGTAGAAAGTCATCACCTCTTTGCCGTCGGCAGGCTGAACGTCGTCTGCGATCGCGATCCGTGTTGACTTCACTCCCCCGCCAGCCAAATTCACGCGCGCATACCAGTAACCAGTCGCGGCTGTTCGACGCCTCAAATAGCCAAAGTATCGACACGTGCGGACACGCCAAAAACAAATGGATTTGTTTCCGCCGAGGTGCCGCCGTCGAAAATCTGGATCTATGAGTTTTGATTTTCGGTCGTCCATTCCTGCCACCTAAATGGACGAATGCTTGGAAACGCGCTTACGTCTCGCTTGAGATGCGGTGGATAAGTTCGGCCAGGGTTTCTTCGGCGATGTGATTGTCCGCCTGGCAAGTGCCGGCGGCGCGGTGACCGCCGCCGCCGAAGCGCAGCATCAATTCGCCGACGTTGACCTTGCTGGACCGGTCGAAGATCGACTTGCCGACCGCGAAGACCGTGTTCTGATCCTGCTTGCCCATGACCACATGCATGGAGATGTTGCATTCCGGCAGCAGCGCATAGACCAGGAACCGGTTGCCGCAGAAGATTTCCGTCTCCTTGCGCATGTCGATGACGGCGAGCTTGCCGTGCATGGTGGTGCAGCGCCGGATCTGTTCTTCGAATTTGGGGCGATGTTCATTGTAAAGGTCGATGCGTTCCTTGACGTCGGGGAGCTCGAGAATTTCCTCGATGGTGTGGTTTCGGCAATCCTCGATCAGGCCCATCATCAGTTCGTAATTGGGAATGCGGAAGCCGCGATAACGGCCGAGCCCCGTGCGCGGGTCCATGATGAAGTTCAGCAACGCCCAGCCTTCCGGCTCAAGCACGTCGTCCATCACGTACTGCGCCGAGTCCGCCTGGTCGACGGCGTCCATCAGTTCGCCGGAGACATAAGGGAAGGCTTCTTCGCCGCCGAAGTAGTTGTAGACCACCCGCGCCGCCGAGGGGGCCGTCGGGTCGATAACATGGTTATCCTTCTGGCCGCCGACACGCTCCATCTCGCTGAGGTGATGGTCGAATGCGAGGTACACCCGTTCGTCGAACGGCACGTTGGTCGAAACGTCGTTGTCGGTGACATCGACCTCGCCGTATTGCATCTGGCGCGGATGGACGAACAGGATGTCGTCGATCAGCTCCAACTCTTCCAACAGCACGGCGCAGACCAGACCGTCGAAATCGGACCGGGTGATCAGGCGGAACTGCTTGCCGCTGTCCTTCAATGCGCGGATCAGCGGCCGGCCGGCGCCGAAGATCGGGGATTCGATGGGCACTTCGGTCTTGGCGGGCGGAGCGGCCGGCGCCGGGGCGGGTGCGCCTTCGGCCGCGGGCGCGGTGGCGGCATCTTCGGCAGACGCCGGGGCGGTGACGCGCTGCGGCGTGCCGCCGCGCACGGCGGTGCCGATTTCCAGGGTTTCGAACCAGTTGAGGAAACGGTCGACGTCTTCGCCGGTGAAGACCAGGCCGCGCTGCGGCACGATGATTTCCGGCGCGGCCTCGCGCACCCGGCGGATCCAATCGTCGCGCGCCGCCGGCGAGCCCATCCAACGCTGATGGAAGCCGGTCAGGTACTGCACGTGCCGATCGAAATCGCGGACGACGAAGCCGTCGCGGTCGTCGGGCGGCACCAGGGCGCCGCCGATGTCGCCGGAGAACAGAACCTTAGCGACCGGATCGAAGACAGAGAAATTACCCGGCGAATGCAGGTAATGGGCGGGGATCAAATGCAGCCGCCCATTGTCGCCGAAACGAATTTCCATGCCTTCGTCGGGCACGGCGACGAAATCGGCTTCGCGGTCGTAATGGGTGACGTAGCCGAGCCAGAGCCAGGGAACGTGAACCTTCAGCTCGTCGACGCAGACTTCGCGCCAGAGCGGCAGGGACGACCCCGCGTCGGGATCTTCGTGGGTCAGGATGACGTGGCGGATATCGGCCAGGGGCACTTCGCGTTCGACCGCATCGAACACGGCGGGGAAGATTTCAACCCCGCCCGGATCGATCAGAACGGCTTCGTTCCCGGCACGCACGACCACCTGGTTCGTATCGACCAGATCGGGCGGCTTGCCGCTGTCCTGTCCGAAAACGGTCCAGGACCGCAATCCGTCGCGGAACACCACTTCTGAACGCACGTTAAGGCATCCCCCGTGTCTACAACTTTTTCACGTGGCCTTCCCCGAGAGCACGATTGGTTTCTTATGCCGTTTCGGCGGAGAGAATAGAAGGTTTTTCTAAACCGCGCCAAGGGCTTGTCGCCAATGAACATCAGGCGACAACCCGGGAAACCCCTAGCCCACCCGACCAGCCAGGAAGTTCCGGGCGGTTGGATCATCTTGGTCAATAAGGCCTGGTGCCGTTGAGTAGCTTCCGCAACACCGCCTTGCCGCCAACATGATAATGGTCTCCCAAAATTTCTGATTCAACGAAGTGTGAGCCAAAAACGGGGCCGCTTTTCTTTTTCGGTTTTGCAGGCCTTGGCGAAGACGTAACGCTGTCTGGATTTGATTTGGCGGCCGCACTGAAAATCAGAACAACCGTCATGATTAAAACCCAAATCGGCCCAAAGCCGATCCAAATCAAACCCCTTAGCCAGATTGGATTATTGGATTTCTTTGACCATTCAATAGCTCCAAAAATCGATGCGATGATTCCACTAAGCACCGCCAGAACGGTGAAAAGCGCGATTAAGAACCATGCAACACAAGCCAGGCCATAAAGGAAGCCCCCACCTGTGACGCGCTCCAATTCGGTGGTCAGCTTGAAAAACAAGCCTTCATCCACCAACGCAATCCAAGGCGCAGCTCCCACTGAAAAGACAACAATGCAAATCAGAACACGGTGAAGCATCATTCAACGCACCTTGGTTTAGGCCCCTAGGTTGCCCCTCTAAGGTTAGAGCGAAGAAAAAATTACTTGGAATTCAAAATCCTCCCTATGAGCAAAATCACAACGATCGATTGCCACCCAATACTGGTAAAATCGGCACGCCCTTTGATCCGGGAGTTTTTCATTGGCTCGGTCATTGGCGTTTCGCTTCGGACCAATGCCGTGCCGCTTATTTCTAACGGCGCTCCACGGCCCTGATAACGTCGAGATCGAGAAAACTCTGGGCAAGCCACTTGATCGTGGCATGACCAGATGCAGTTAATTTAAAGCCATGATGGCGGCGCCGGTCAGGGAAGTCATGTACCTCAAACTTGGTGACTAAATCCTTGGCAACCATGTCGTTTAAGGTTCGGTGGACATGCGGCCGGGAAATCGGTGTTCCAGTGGCCTTCCGAATATCTTGTTCGATTTCTGATGCCAGGACCCTTCCCGTTCGCCGCCGCATGGAAAGTAAGACCAGGATCTGCGTCCCATGAGGAAATATCTTTTCATGCCTCATACCTGATTAGCCTTCTCGCTAATCACGCGGCGACGCCACGCTACCCACTCAGGAAGATATTCGCCTATTAGATCTTCCATCCACTGTGCAATTTCAGCGTCAGATAAATTCGTTTCCTCGATATAGAATCTCGCGATTTTCATATTTTTCCTCATATCCCTCCTTTCTTTCTCAACTTCCAAAAACTGAATTATCTTGGCTTGGTCATCGATCGTTCGGACCAACATTTCCGTGTATTTCGACTGAGACATTGTCACGACTGGCTCATCAACTGCCGTGGGTTCAGATTGTTGATCAATGTATTGACCCGTGCTGCGAATGGCGGGCAAAACGTCTCGCGTAACCCACTTTTTGAACCGTCTCGCGGCGGCCTTTCGGCTGCTGAAAATCAAGCTGTATAAGCCGGACTCGTTGATGGTCGTCATGTGCTGCCGACCGCCGGGGGTTTCAATCAAATGCGTTCGTTTCTCATCCTCGTCTAACCTTGAAAGTGCGTTCTCGGGCTTTGCCAGTTCCAATGCAGTGCAGATATCCTGACCGACGAACCAAACGCCCTCTTGATCATCAGAAACGACTCGAATTCTGCGACGCTCAAACTTGAAGGGAAGTACCTCAGACATAATTTTCTCCATCGTGACATGTTGCTCGCTGACTTGTTGCCTTACCCGGAAGCGTTTGGGTTCCTCATGCGGTCGATCAACTTTTGTGCGCCGGGTGAAATTTTGCCAGCGGCCGCCTGCGCCGCGTTCCCTGGATTGAGTCCGGCTGAAACCAGTCCCCCGGCACCGGTAGCGAGACCAGAGGCGACACCTCCAGTAGCGCCTGAGAGCGCGCCGCCCCATTGACCTCGAGCACGGTTCACCGCGTAAGCGCCGGTTGCAACGGCACCTGCCGTGATGACAGCAGCTGCCTGGTTCGTAAGCTTTGAGCCCGCGATTGAGTTCGCCATCCCGGTCGCTTCGGCCATGAAGGCGGTCCCGAGCCATCCGAGCGCGATAGCCACCCATAACTTCGGATTGTTGAGCGCCAACATCTCAGGCATCCGGGCTGCGCCCTCTCCTACAGTGCCAATGCCAAGTTCACTGACGCCGTAAAGACATACTGCCAGCGCAATAGTGGCGCCGTAGAGAACCATGAATGCCGCGAACAGAGTTCTCACACCATTCAACGCGACGTCTTTGCCCCAACCGAACCCGAGAGCGACCATCAGGATCGGAGACAAGGCGGCAAACATCATTACGCGGAAAATTGTGACGACGACTTGTGCGAAATAGACGATCAACAAAAGTCCGTAAGGCAGCAGCATTAGAACCGCGAAGATGATCGGCGACGGATTGGTCAACGTCGCATAGCTCAACATGGCCTGCGCCATGCCGAACACTTTGAAAACACCGTTGTGAGCCACCTGCACCAACCCGGCTATTCCGTCCAAACCTTGGATCCCGCTAACACCTGGAATGGCGGGAACGGAAACCCCTGTCTGCACTGAAACCCCACCGCCGGCTTTCAAAACCGCCGATGCAGCTCCGCTGATGGTGGCCAGCGCCGACTTGTAGATGAGATCAACCAATCCCGGCCCCTGACCGCTAAGCAGAGCCGCTGCGATGACAAGGAAAAGAAATTCGTGAAAGAACCCAAATACGTCCGGTTTCCCCAAGACCATCCGGAAACCATGAGAGATCACCCAGAGGCCGGCGATCCCCAGAAAGATCGCCCACATCGGCGTCAGCAACACTTGGCTAAGGTCTTGAGTGAACTGGTTTGCCAGCTGGACATAGTGGTGGGTGATTTCACATGTGAAGCAATCGTTGAACATCTCTCGTCTCAATCTTTCTCGAACTATCGCGTGATGAAGTTTTGGAGCGGTGCTCAATGCCCGCCGTGATGTCAGAAAGTTCCCCCTCCTGGCAGTGGATGGTTCCGAACGTAGGTCGCCGCCCAGGTGAGAAATGCTTTATCGAGGTTCTTCGGAACTTCCCCCTTGTCGTTGACCCACGCCCGCCAACGCTCTTCGAGATGCTCGACGCTGTAACCGCCGAACCTACGTTGCGCTTCTTCGAAGCAAGCTTGAGTGATCGAAGCGGGGGGATTTAGGGGGGTGTTTGAATCTTGTTGGTGAGGTGGTGTTGTTATATCGCCGGGTTTTCCATCGCCGGAATCACCATTGCCGGGAAACCCGGCTATGGCGTGTTCGCTAGGTGCGTCGGTTACCACGTGCTCCCATTCGAAAGAGCCATCCGATTTGCGATGGCGGGATTGCTTTAAATAACCGCAGTCCTGCATCTCCCTCCGCGCACGACTCCAACGATCACGAGAGAGACCAAGCACTTTGATCACTTGTCGCACCCGGACTTCCCAACCGTCGGGCCGCCCGATCAACCACGCGAGCACCAACCGCGTCTCTGGACGCATCCTTGTGTCCTCGAGAACGTAATCGGGAACGACGGAGAAGGACCGACGCTTTTGAATTTTGAGGGAACCGCTCATGGCCGCTCCCCTTCAACTAACACGCAACTCATACGCAACTCCTGCTAAGTGCTTGAGTCGTCGTGCTTGCGTTTGACTACTGTTGGAGAGTTATGCCGTTGATCTGACTGGCTATTCGGTACAATGGCATTGTAGAGGTCGTCGGTTCGATTCCGTCCGGCTCCACCATCTTCCCCTCCAAGGGAAAGACCGAACCCGTCGCCGAACCGACGGGTTTTTGTTT
>MDTG01401453.1_pt1 | contig 21176 bp, 21 predicted proteins | sample 811421 | NCBI WGS metagenome assembly MDTG01 (sample SAMN05326645, study PRJNA326480) | marine metagenome | isolation source: seawater | place: Pacific Ocean: South East | collected 2011 | reverse complement strand
CTCGCCGAACTCTACCTCTGCCATTGCAAGTCTACCAATGCGTCGTATCCAGTGGTCCCTGTAATTCGCAGGAGCGCCCTAGGATCGACCTGGGGTTGATTCCCACGATAAACCTGCGTTCTTTCATAGAATTGATCTCGGTCGCTGATTGTCACAGCGTTATACTGATTAAAGTCTGGATTGTTGCTTAATAAGAAAACAGCCAGGCTTTGATCGGTAAAACCGCCTGTATCTGATATCGCGTCCAGTTGATCCTCTAGGTTCGCGTCGATATCTCCCTGGCTCATTGTTTCTAGTTGTTGGGCAGCCCGATCCACGGTAAGTTGCTCGCTGGCGTCTGGCGGCGTCACATCAAATTGGCTAAAGTCTGGTAATTGTGCAGACAGAAATTGTCCGATCGTCTGGCCGGTTGCAATCGCGTCATTAAAATTTTGCTCGAACTGTACTTGCGCCGGCGGTGCAAGATTCTCGACCGATAAACCATTTGTTGCCTGGTCTGCAGATTGAGTGCTGATTGCTTGCTGTATATTCTGGGTCATAACTGTGACAGGCTCTGCGGCAAAGCTAGATGCACCTGGCGCGCTGGCTTGGGCCTGTCGCATCGACTGATCTGCTAAAGAAATTGCGAGACCGATAACATCAACGGCTGGTCGGGTCGCAACAACGGCTTTTTCTGCCACAGCTTCAGCCTGGGCCTCTGCTTTTTCAACCGGCTCGGCGAGCCTCTCTTTCGCCGTTGCTTCGGCTTCGACAGCAGGCGCGGCTCTTACCTGGACCACAGCAGGGCGAGTCACAGCTTCGGTTTCAACCACAGCTTCCACAACAGGGGCTCTCTCAGCTCTCCTGGCAGGCTCTGCGACTATCGCTTGCTCAGCCTCTACAGTTTGTTCTGCTTGCTGTTCCTGGACCCTGGGGGCTCCCTGGGGCCCTTCGCGAGAGAATATATCTGGCCCGCCAAACATCTGCATTTCTTGCTCGGTGTCCTGGTAGACCTGCTGCTCGATCTGCGCCAGGATGCGCGGTCGTCCAGTTGCGTCGGGCTGATCTAAATATAAAAAATCATCTGCACTGTCGCCAAAAACAGTGTCAGCCACCTGCTCTGCATAAGTTGGCGGAGCTGCCGGCTGAGCTGCACCTCCCTGCTGTGCGTTTAAGGTCGATGCAGACATGATTAGACTAGCAACGTCACCATCCAGGGAAAATTGCGTATCGCCGCCATAATTCATAACGTCATTAGTCGTGAACCCATTCATCTCCCACTCTTGGGTCCAGGAGCCGCCGTAACCATCGCCATTTGGAAAATTAGGCCCACCATACCAACCAACAAATGCTTTATGGTGCAACGATACGTTTACTTGCTCGTATTGGAATTTAAATCCGCCGGTGCGGTCCAGGGTAAGACCGAAAGTGTTTTCGTTGCTTGTCGCGTATTCTCGAACTTTGTGCCATAGGAAACTTGTCGAGTCTGAGTCTGTTTTATAGAAATAGCCAGCATCAGAGTCATTGCTAGTGTCGTCAAGATCGGTCCAAAGCGGAGCGAGCATGTAAGAAAAGCTGCCTATGCCATGCACCCTGGGCATATACGTCGGCATGCCTGTGGCGTGTGTATATCCGTCGCAGCAAAATCCACCAGGGGGGGCTGATTGCAGCCCGACGCCTGTTGTGGGGTTGTACATCAGGACAAAACCGTTGGTGCTCATCCAGGCATGTGTAAAGACCTGATCGAGCCAGGGAAACGTGTGACCCATTTCTATGCTCACCGCCTTGTCGTCGACTCCGGACATTACCTGGGTCATTCCCGTTGGGTCTAAGGCGTCAGCGAGAATCTGTCCTGGAAGTAGAACTAGAAAAAAAAGTTTCTTCATTTAACTCTGCGATCTCTTTCAGGGATCCGATCTGGGTTTGCCTCCCAAAGCGCCCTGGCCTCATCGCCGATCTTGCCATCGTAGGGGCATGGAGTGCCCGCACTCATCATGCTGCTCCAAACGCGATAGTCCTGGCACATTAAAGAAACAGCCGCGACCCGCATGCCCATGTCGTAGAGAGTTTTACCCAGTTTTATTCTTTCGCAGTTCTGATCCCGCACATGCCTGCCAGTGCTTAGCCCAAGTATTTGTGTCGAAACAGCGCCCGACACGGCTGACACACACAAATCTTGCGAGTACGAACTAGACAATGCAGGAGCGATCGCCGAGGGCGGCGGAGACTCAATTTTTTGCGTGACCCGTTGGGTCGAGTCAGATACAGAATTGGAATTATTTACGTTGTTATTAAGCGCTGTAATATCGCTGACAGAATTAGTCGTTGTAAAACTTGTCGATGTTGAGTCAGATGTGCTCGAGCTGCTCGTCACGTTGTTGTTGTTGATCGTGCTCGTTGAAATTGTGTTGTTGATGTTGGTATTTGTGTTGTTGTTTGTGCTGGTGTTTATGTTTTCGATTAGACCGTTGTAGTCCATCGAGTTTACGTTTGTATTGAGACTCGTAGAATCTGTCGTGGTGTTAATAACGCTGTTGTTGTTGTTATTGTTGGTCGACGTCGACGTCCCTGTGTATATAGTGTTGTTGTTATTTGTGTTGACGTTGCTTGAGCTGCTGGAGCTTGTCGCGGTCGTTGTAATTTCTGTCTGCGTTTGCGCAAACAACGGTATAGCAAAAAAACAGCTTATTGCTAGAACCAGTAAACGCTTCATAATTCATCTTCACTTATCCAATTAAGGACTCAAGCTCTTCAATTGTGGTTGCTGCTTGTATTGCAGCCTTTCGGGTTTGCAGTCCTGCAAACAGCTCATATCTTGCTGCCAATGCTGAATCGAGAATTGCTTGTAATCCATTTTTGTCTACCGTGACTTTATTGTTAGAACTATCTAACCAATAAAACCCATCGGGCAATACCGTCAAAGCAGAATTTTTGGTCATTTGGCTGATGGACTCACTGTCTGCCTGATATGTTGCGCCGTTTACCGTGACGGTCAATGCACTATATTTTTCCTGCCAATCTTCAACATTTGCAGCCTTTTGAGCATCTTTGTGATCTTGCGTTGCTTCTGCCATATCAACTAACTTCCGATAATAAACTTAACTTGTCCCGCTGTACCCGCGCTACCTTTAGAACCATATGATGCTCCGCCAGCACCTCCAGATCCTGGCGTTGCCGATGAAGTGATGGATGTGTACGAACTATCAATGTAACTAGAACCGCCCCCACCAGACTGCCAATAGACCCCGCCAGCACCGCCTTTATAGCCGCCACCGCCGCCGCCACCAGTGCCATAGTATGAACCGTATGTTCCACCTCCTTGTCCATATCCCGACACGCTGCCATCACCGTGATTGTTTGGGTTGTCACTGTTCTGGCCTACACCGTAACCACCCTCCGTGGCGTACCCGTCTATGTTGCTGTTGCGGCTATTTGATCCTGGGACTCCGTCAGTTGCCGCTGAAGTTTGATTATCATAGTTTGGGCTCGGCACACCACCATCAGCTTTGTTGTTTCCTGAAGTCACCACTCCACCAGCGCCAGGAGTCGTAGGAGAATTGTTCCATGCACTCGATGCCCCACCACCACCACCAGCGACAATAATCACTGAATTGTTAGAATTTAAAAGAACTGCGCTGGCTCCACCGCCACCACCAGCTTGTTGATATGCATTAACTGAATTACCACCACTGGCTGTGCCACCCCCTCCAACAGTATATTTCAATATTTCGCCGTTACTCGTAAAGCTAATAGCCGCTTTGCCGCCTTGCGCTCCTGCTATGCCGCTGTGGTTCCAGTGTCCACCGCCACCGCCACCACCGCCTGAAACGTGGATTTCTACGCTTTTACCGACAGGTAATGCAACGACCGCGTAGTTGCTCATGGAAGAAGTGTATGTTGTGGTAGTTCCCGCGTTAAGGATGGTTGTACCGCTGGGATAAGTCGTAAATGATATGTCAGATTCAGTTAAGGTAGTGCCATTACTATTTATCATCGCAACACGGACGTAGTAAGTTGTGTTTGCACTCAACCCAGTAAGTGACGTTGAGGATGAGCCACCTGAAATTAGTGTGTCAGAAGTAGTTACACCAGGAGAAGTAGAATAATATACGCCATAAGAAGTCGCAGTTGCGCTCGCAGTATATGTGACCGTTGCTGTAGTGATCTCGTTAGTGCTTGCTACATTTATTGCGGATAGTGGCAAAAGACTGCCGTAGTCATTTGTCCTCAATAAATTTCTTATTTCATTATTCGACAAAAACTTTCTGGGATAATTTAGTATATTTTGAAAATTGAACCTGACTACACCTCCCATATTGCTGTGGTTTGAACAGTAATAGTAAATGTCTCGCTTTGCAGATATTTCAATTTCTGTATATGCCCCAGAAGAGCCTGGTGTGCCACTGATTGTTACTCTTTCAGTATACTCTGAGCCACCAGCATGAGTACCATTTGAAGTAAGCGAAAGACGCAAAGGATGGCCGCTGTTTGAGGAGTCGCTTTGATCAAACCTATAAGTAATACATCTCGAAACATCAACGGTCGCTTGCGAAACACCATCGATTAGAAATTTACCGCCAGCGACTGTGACTGTTAAAGTAACATCAGCGGTCATCAGCTAATTTCCTCATACGAACACACACCTTCTAAGTCCGAGGCAGCACTTGCTGTCAGTCTGAGTGAGTCACCCTCTTCCAAATAGATCGATTTTGTCAGCACATCGAGTGAAGAGTCTGCTGGTATTAGAACAGTCTTTGCCAAGTGATATGCCGTAGATGATCTAAAAACGTCAACGTTTACAGTTGCAGAAGCTGTCCCATCCACGTTGCTGATATAAAGAGCATTTACTTTGAATACCTTATTGCTTGACGAAGAATTGCTGACGATTGCTGTCGGTGATGTGCCTATTGCTTGGACAGCGAGTTTACCTGTAATCGTGGCAACATTTACTATATTTGGTGCAGCCATTTTTTAGCCTCCGAAGACTATAGCCATTGCAATGGCTTTTCCTGTAGACGCCTTAGCGTCCAATTGTGTTTGTAAATCGACGCCACTTAACTGTAAAGTTGTTGCGTTGACCTCACCTGATGAACCATACGCCACTGCTTTTGAGTTTACGATTGTGCCAGGCGAAGCTCCGTCTAATATATTTATAACAGACCCACTATCACTAATATCTCTTGCTCTGCTCATCTTATACCTCTGGCTTTTCGGGCCACGCGATTTCCCACGGGAATCCCTCTTGTAATGGGACATCAAGTAGCTGCTGACGGTAGTTGGTCATTGCAGTCTGTTGCTCAGTGGTAAGTGTCGCCCACCTAATTGGATTCATGGAGTCCACATCCCATCTCAATCGAGTGTCTCTTTGTGCGCGCATTTCGCCTGACATCCAGGCATCTTCCTCTGCCTTTTCCTCGTCAGTTGCATCGCGTGTCACCCATTGCTGTACCCATATCAGGTCTTCACGCTGCGTTATTTCTCCAGGCTCTATTCTTTTGTATTTTTGTTCATTTGGCTTAACGCCTGCCTCATAGATGCCGTAGCCATACTGCCCCGCCAGCTCTGGAGTTATCATTTGCCCGTGAAACATGGGTTCACAATCTCGCACATTCTGCTCAGGAATTGGATAAGTTACTGCTGCGCCATCTTCTATTTTTACAAGATACATTACACATCTGCCGTATTTGTTGAGGGGAATGATCTGCCATTACCCCAAATTATCCTAACCGCACCTTTTCCTCCTGCGCCACTGTTTGTCTGATAACTACTGACAGTGGTTCCTCTGCCGCCACCGCCGCCATAATCCCCGCCATCACCTTTTGTCCCTGCATTAAAATATCCGCCACCGCTTGTTGCAAATCCACCATCAGCACCACCGCTACCGCCTCTACCATTACCATCATTAGTATTTGTCCCAGGCGCAGCTCCAGATGTACCTTCACCTAATATTCCTACACCACCACCTCCATGTGATCCTTGCTGGTCAAAGTTGTATGCTGCACTCCCGCCACCACCGCTAGGCGCAGCACCTGGTTGTGTGTTGCTATATGCACTGTTACCGCCATTTCCGCTGTAACCTGCTGCACCACACGCGCCACCTCTGTTATCTGAGCTTCCGCCGCCTTCTCCGCCTCCATCACCCACTTTGCCACTTGTAGCAGCGGTTGAGTTTTGCGTTCCTTTACGCCCACCCTGCGCATAACAAGTGCTTGTGTTTATAAAATAACTATTGCCACCATCTTGGCCGTTCCCTACAGATGTTATGCTGGCTCCTGGTGATCCAACGACGACTGTATAACTAGAACCAGGAGTCACTGAAATATTATTTTTATAAGCCAAAGCGCCACCGCCACCGCCGCAAGAATCGTGGTCTTTCCTACCTGATCCACCTGCACCGACTACTACTACGCAAACAGAACTTACACCTGCTGGTGCAGTCCAACTGTATGTTCCTGCCGATGTGTAAGCCTGTTGTCCCGCCGCTACACCAGTGGTAAACGATGTACCTGTGCTGTAATCAGAATAATTACCCGCAGAATCTTTGTAGCGCACTCGCCAGTAATGCACAGTTTCTGCTGCGAGAACATCAGATGAGCTAACTGTGAAAGACGTAGATGTTCCCGCTACATCACCACTGCTTACAACAGTAGAACTAAAATCAGACGCCGTAGATATTTGCCACTGCGCCGCTGCCATCGTAAGACCATCTAAATTAATAAAAGCGCTTGCTGTAAGAGTTGGTCTTAGCGCAACGGCAGTCGCTCCTTGTGCTGGCGTTGTATTAGTTGGAGTACCAAAGACTTTACCACTCGTATCCGCAAAACTGAGTGTACCAGAACCGTTTGTTACGATTGCCTGACCATTGCTTCCGTCAGATGTTGGGAGATCCAGAGCAGTAAGAAACGAAGTCAGATTTGAGTCATACGCTTGCACGTTTGACCCTATGGCAAGACCTAAGTTTGTCCTGGCTGTTGAAGCACTCGCTAGATCGCTTAAATTGTTTGAAGTTGCAGCGTAATCAGAAGTCGCCGCAGTCGCGATTGTGCCAAGACCGAGATTTGTCCTAGCTGTGCCAGCGTTGTTGAGATCGGAAAGGTTATTTGATATTTGAGTGTATCTAGCATCCGACGCTGCTTGCGTATAAACATTTGCAACACTAAAAGCGCCAAATGCGACCATATCTACAATGTCACCAGCCGCCGCGCCGCTGGCTAAAACAACATTAGTTCCTGACGTTGCCGTGAAGTCGGTTGACGCTAGCAGCTTGACACCGTTTAGGTAAACATCAACAAAACCGACGTCGTAAGTAATAGCAAACGTAGTCTGACCGGCTGTTGCCGTATAGGTTTGCCGCGAGCTTGTGCCGTTGATTGCACTTCCTGCAGCGACAAATGATGAGCCGTTATACACGCGCATTTCATTTGCGGTCGTGTCGAAATACAGAGCGCCAGTAACTAATGCATCGCCATCATTATCCACACTGGGCGGGGATGACTTGGCGCCCAGGTATCTATCGTCAAAAGAATCATACGATGCCGCTGCAGAGGTCGCGCTTGCAGCCGCCGAAGTGGCGCTGGATGCCGCATTTGTCTCACTGGTCGCCGCATTCGATGCGCTTGTAGCAGCAGCGGCAGCGGATGTAGCTGCAGCAGTCGAACTGCCCAGGATACCGTCAACATATCCTTTCCTGGTCAGCTCATCGGCGGAAGATGGCGTTGCTGTCGAGGTAATGGAATTCGACCCCAAAACAATATTGCCAGTCATGGTGCCGCCTGACAGATTTAGTTTCGCATCGAGCTGTCCTTTGTTTACTGCATCACCCGTGGCCGTGCCGCTATCTAGCCCAGTAATCTTATTGGTCCCCATTGCGATCGCGCCACTCATTGTGCCGCCCGCTAATGGCAGTTTTTCTGCAATTGAATTTGTTACCGTGGTGTTGAATGCTGCATCGTCATTAAGAGCTGCGGCTAATTCGTTTAGCGTATCGAGCGCGCCAGGAGCACCGCCGACCAGATTTGTTATTTCAGTATCAACGTAGCCTTTAGTTGCCGCAGAGCTTGATGCAGTTGGCGTGGCAAGACCTGTGAGTTCTGTCGAACTAAAAGACAAAGTCCCGTTGATGGTCATGTCGTTGAAAGTGCTGGACCCGCTGCTGGCAGTGACGTTTCCAGTCAAATCACCTGTCACATTGCCCGTGACGTTGCCTGTAAGGTTGCCAGTTACATTTCCGACCAGGGATCCAGAGAAATTAGTCGTAGCAGTAATTAACGTGCCGGTGATCGCCTGCGCACTAGAACCGCCGATCACGACACCATTCACAGTACCGCCTGTAATGACGGCATTGCTACTACTTAGAGAAGAGTTCGCTGTAAGTGAACTGGTAAAGTTGGCAGCGCCAGAAACGTCTAACGTGCCTGTTGTCAAAGATGTTGGCGATATACCGACCTCAATGACGGCGCTCGAGGTTTTACTAAAAAGTCTTTTGTCGGCTGTGTTGAGAAATAATTCGCCCTGGACAAGATCGGAAGCGCTGGGAACCGTCGAAGAGCTGGCGCTGTAATTTACTATTACTTTCGCAACACTTAACACATCGAAGCAATCGGACGTCGAGTTGTATACAAACGCGATCATCACATCAGCAGGCAAATCACCAGCGGCCAGTGCAGCTCCTTCCATTTTCATGGGTTTTGCTGTCAGACTGTCGACTGCCAATGTCGCTGAGCCGGTGTTTGCGGTGTGAATGCGACACACTGTGAGCCCTATATCGCCGAGCTGCGCGTGGGTGTTATTAGTTGTTAAAGTGTATGCGGTTGCACTTCCTGAAGTTACCAGGGCACCTTTTTGGTCCTGGTAAACTCGAGCGCCAGCCGCCATATTTTCGCGAATGACATCATTGACGCCACTAGGCGACATGCCCTCGGGCGCGCCATTCGGAGCTGCCGAATTGTTACTGGACGCCGTTGTTGAGTGCTGACTTATATTGCTCATAGTGCCTCTAACTTATCTATAAAATTTTGGTTTTGGCGTAGTCGCTCGATGGTAGTCGTAAGGCTGACACTTTCATTTCTTAGGGCTCTATCAATCTGCCTCGCGGCTGTTGGTCCAAAGTAATACGGATCAGTCATGTACTTATCCATAACTTCCTTAGTCTGACTGTCATCAAAGTATTCACCAAAAGCAGACATGGCGGCGCCACGTTGGAAAGAACTGATAGAATCCATTATTCCTGGAATAGCTGCAGAAATTTTCTCTGGCTTGGTAATTCTTCCAGTCCCCATCAGGGCAAATGGTACGGCAGCGGCCATAGTCAATGCGATTTTTTCAAACCCGCCCTGCACATCCTGCAAAAATGACCGATTTTCACCAATTCCAAACATATCTAACAATTGCGTAATTCCAGCAAACGCTACAGCACCTCCAACGACTCGCAGACCAGCAGATTTAAATGTTGGTCCTAGCGGTAAGGTAAGCAGACTCAAAGCTATTGATCCAGCACCTTGCAGACCAGCGCCAAAGGCTGCTAATTCCATAGGATCCTGATCGTTCATTAGGCCCAAAAGATAGCCTTCTGCACCCGCCTCAATCACTCTTTTGCCCCTTGTCGCGCCATATCTTGCTGCGCCAAAATTTTTAAGACTGTCAGTGATTGCTCGACGAAGATTTCGATTAGCGGGATTTGTGACCGCCCCCGCAATGTCTTCTGCACCCGCAAAACCTGCTTGTGCTTTTTGATTAATTGCTCTGTTTATATTGGCGCGTTGTATAATCGCAGCTTGTCCTCGATGGCGGGCAATGGGACTTCTTGCTGCAACCAGGGAGGCTGCATCTCCAGTAATTTGACCAGCAAGCGCTGATAGTGGATTTTGTTCTGCCTGCCTTTCTCTTGTGTATGCTTGCCTGGCGACTGTCTCCTGGAAACTCTGCGGTATGTTACCCGAGGGCGCGAAGGGTATCCGATCATTAACCATCGCAGCAGCCGCGATTGCTTCATCACCTAAGTTAGCCATAGGAATCTGCGGAAGGTTTGCAGCGGGCTCATCTGCTTTGGGGTCTACACGCAGGTTAATCTTTGGCATATCAATTAAACCTTGCCCCGTGTTGCCAGCATACATTTCAGTGTTAAAGGGTTTATTCATGCCCAGGGCGGAAGCGCCTAAATTAACCGCTTCTTGAACAGGATTTGTAAAACGGTCAAATTCTTGTATAGCAAAATTGCCCAGGGCGGAAGGAATGTTTGATAAATTGTCGATTGCTTGTGTCGCAGCAGATCGCACAAACGTACCGCCTGCGCTCTCAGGGATTGCTCTCCACTGATTGCCAGTAAAAATAATTTTTTCGCCGGTAATCTTGTGGGTTTTTATGTCACCTTCTGCAGCCATTTGTGCCCCTCACTCAAAATCCCTTAACTCGTCATCAGAAATGACCCTGCCTACTTGTCCAGCGCCAACATTTACAGCCGGCGGCTGCTCCGTTATCCCTAAGTTTTGAGCTGCAAATTTATTTTCAGCGTTCTCTATCGCTTCTCTAATTTTACTCCTGGTAATACCAAACCTTTTGGTAAATTCTTCGTCCGTCAGCGCCTGATAAGAAAACAAGACATTTTCTAGCCTTTGCTTAACTACACCAACATTGACAGCCGGTAGCTGATTCATCGTTGCTTGAGCCTCTGCGCTCTGCTGTAGCGCGAAATTCGTTGAGCCCTGTGGCGCGGCAATATTTCTAAAGTCCGCCAAATTTTTCTCCAGCTCCCCTTGCGCCTCACCTCTAGCTTTTGCGCCAGGGACTGTACCTGGCGACACTCCCTCTATCATTCCTGCAAAATTGAGGTTTGTTAAACCTGCAATAGAAGGACCGTGGCTACCTCCCACATCAGCGAATTTGACCTCGCTATCCAAGACTTTTACACCACCTAACAATAGGTTTCTGGCCGTCTGGTCTTCCTCTGTGCGCAATCTATCCAATTCGTCTTCAGCAGTATCAAATTCCTGATTCATCGCGCGAATTTGCATAAGATCTATTATTTGAGATAGTTGATCATTGTTACCCTGCATCTGCCGGTAGGTTGACATCATCTCTGGATTTTCTGCAAGGAACTGCATAGTCCTTACATCACTGGGCAGCTCAGTCGGCGGAGCTAACAAACTTGAGGTCATGGCCTGGGTGAATCCTTGCGGATCTGCTGCGGCTAAGAGTGGCATCATCTGTCTCTGCTGCTGCTGAAGAAGTCCAGGTCTGCGGATCGAGGGCGGTATATTAGAGGCATTCATGAGATCTAATAATCCTTGTTGAGCCTGGCGCTGCTTAGTCGCTTGTTCAAGCGCCATCCTGTTTGCCTCGAGCGTTTGGAAGTCTGCCTGCTTTTTGGACGCATAATCTTGTGCCTCCAAAAGCCCCTGTCCGAAAGATACTCGCTGCCCAGGGCGACGACCCCCTGCAGCCAGCAAACCCACTCCCAGGTTAAAAGCAGGACTTGCCTGCAATTGCGGTAAGGCTTCTCCGACCTGATTTGCTCTGTTACCTATTGCTTCGAGTAATCCACGAAATTGTTCTATCATCCAAATGCTCCCAACAATCCGCCGGCGAGAGCGCCGACTCCAGGGCCAAGACCTGGAACCATAGTGCCAAGCTGGGCGCCTGCCAGTGCTCCGCCTAAACCTGATAATCCTCGATTTTGGTTTGTCGTAACGGACTGTATGTTTCCAAACAGCGAATTAGGATTAATCGCGCCAAAGCTGCCGGTAAGCAAGTTTTGCATTGCCTGGGCGTTTGCTTGCCGGCGAGCAGTTTCCTGGGCCTGCTGTCTGTCACCAACCGATCCAAGAATCTGTGAGTTCAACAATCCAACCTGGGGCAGTCTTAGCGCAGCGTTCAATTGTCTTGCTCTTTCCTGGTTCGCTGCATTGGCAAGTGCTGTGCCTGCATTCTGACTGCCTCTAAGTGCGGTGTTCAGAGCATTCTGCATTTGCGCAGTATTCCCAAGGGCGAGGGTACCTAATTGTCCGCCCGCTGCGATCTGTTGACTGGTCCTTCTATTTTGATCGCTTAGAAGCTGGTTGCCTGCTGCTAATTGATTAGCCCGCTCCTGGCCGTATTGACGCGCAAAAGCATCCGCGACCGCTTGTGTTCTTGCTGTCTGAGCTAAACCGCCATCAACAGCTCCCGAGCCGCCTCCCAGAGCAAACCTAGAATTTATTCCTGGCATTGCAGCTCGGGTTGCGGCGTCCAGGGCAGCGTTAAATCCTTCGCCGCCATACAAAAAGTCGCCTTGAGCTGTCCGCTCGAGAGCACTTCTGCCCACACCAGATATGTTGTTATCTCCCCGAGCTATCCCAGCAAGGCTGTCCATCTCGCCTCGCACGATCTCTAAGGGATTGGACCGGCCCATGTTGCGCAGATCGCCGAGTATGTCCTGAGACTCAAGCAAAGTCCGCCCACGATTAAACAGCGGATTAACTTCTTCCCCCAGGGCAGCTTCCTGCAAGACGTTTTGCGTAGTGCCCAAAAAATTATTTGGATCGTTGCGCGCCAGGTCGGCTTGCATTGCCAGGGCGGCGTTCTGGTTTTGATTGAACGGCGAAAGAAGGGCGTTGTCTTGTGACAAAAGAGTGAGATAGGACTGCAGGGCGCCTTGCTGCACATTAGCGGCGTCGGCGAGAATGGGCTTCAAAAATTCTGGTATTGCTGTCTGCGTGACATTATCACTACCAGTAATAATAGGATTCAAATCATTGAAGCCTAAAGCGCCAGGATTGTTGTTGAATAGATTCTGGCCCATCGCCTGCGCCGTGAGCACTTGATCGCCAGTAAAGGAAATGTCTGGGGCATTTGCCGCTGGGGCTGTCGCTGCTGGAGTGGTCGCTGCTGTTGTCGCAGTGTTTGCAGCCGGCGCACTTGGAGTGGTTATTGGATTGGTGAAACCGACGTCATAGTTTAGCAGCGGATTGTTTGGACTAAATTGGTCAATTGCTGCGCGCACCTCAGTTTCAGGTAAACCACTAAGAAGCGCCAATCGTTGCGGTGTCACCCCAATATTATTTGCAGACTCGAGGACACGCTGCGCCTCGGCATTTGTGACGCCATCCACCAGGACATTGTTCACTAAGTCCTGCAGCGCCTGTAACTCTGCTTGTGTCGCCATATTTTCCTCTAGCTCACTATTGCTCGATCGGTAAACCGGCGCCAGTTGGTGCCGTCGCTAAAGGCTGGTATTGCCCCGCCAGTTTCATTTGTTACATAAATTAGCCCATACAACCATTCGTTTGCAGCCGGCAGCGTCGCGACCGTATACGCCGCAAGAATCAAAGGCTGAGTCATAGCCTTTGTGCCGTCAGTGGGCAGACCCACGTTAGCTCGCATTGCTATCCGACGGCGGTGATCTGACGCATTATTCATCTGCAGGGGCGCATCACCCCGTTGCTTTAAATCAGGCACGACGCCCTCGAGATTGCGCGTCTACCCTGTCAACCTCAACCCCAATCGCGTCCTCCCACAAACCGCTGCAGGTGATGCGAAATCTGTGATAGCAGTCGTTCACTCTCTTCGTTATCCTTCCAGAGCTTGTTGGACTCAGAGTATCCGTGAAGGTAACTTCGTCTGCTAGTTTACTTCGGTGTCCGACCTGGGCAGTTACAGAACCGCCAACGACCAGCGGGCGGAATGCACTTAATCCAGTTTTTGATCCAGCGTTAAGTGCGATCTCTCCTGTCTCCAGGGTCGCTGATTTGCTATCGCCAGCAAAGAAACCGAGTTTTAAGTTTTTGTCGAAAGCTGCAATCTGACCGTTCGCCGTAAATATGCCTGAGTCAAATGACATTGGTATCGTGTCTAAATTTGTAAATCCCAGAGAGGGCAAGTTCTCCAGCGTTACGCTAAAGCCTTTTGCCCGCAGTATCATTTCAACATCATCTTCGACCAGCGCCCACTTATTAAAAGTTTTGTCGTAAATCACAATTTTATTTGGTCGACCGCCTTCGTTTGAGGGACCAGGGAACGCCCAAATAATTCTGTTGTTTGTCGGGTCCGGTAAGCTAAAAACACGATCAGGGAAATTGTCATCAAAGTTCGCTCGGAACCACTGATCGACTCTTCCAGCCCCAATAGGGTTAACGCCGGTACCGTTTGCCGTTATCTCAAGAAAGCCCTGGTCAGAAATAAGATAAACATTGTCACCCAGGGCCGTCACTGATCCGCCACTTACTGTGCCAATATCAGGCAGTATCTCGTCGATTTGGAATACAACAGGCGCGCCCACAAAGGTCATACGAAATATAGAGCGCTCACTCACAATAATGCCGACTTCTCCACCAGTGATTGCTCGTATCGGACCGCCAGTTGTCAGATCCCGAAAATCACTAAGTGTTGAAGAGCTGACGGTCCATTGAGTCTCATTGCTGATGCCAGACCACCGCACCCTGTTTGGTACGTTTCCGTCGCTACTGTCGAAAGTATTGCTACAAACAACAAAGTCGCCAATCACAGTAATATTTTTTGCGCGGAAGTCGCTGGTTAGGTCTGTAAAATTGGCAACGGACGTCGCCATGTCTTTCTGTTGTATGTTGTTACTGAAATTAGTAGCCAGGATTTTGTTTTTAAATCTGACAAAATTCCAAACCTGGCCTGCACCTGTGCTGTATGCGCCTCCGGTGTTTGTACGGTCTGTGAATGTGAAGTTGGAGCTGTCTAGCTCAAAGAGCTTAGTTTCGTTTCCCACATACAAATGCGAAACATCATCTCTGTCGAAGGCTTCGATACCGCCCCTGGGCCTACTGTCGATCGCATTGCTGAACTGCGCAAAGCTCGGGAAGGGCTGGAAGCTGCGTTCTGCCGGCACCGCGTTTGTTATGATAGCGCTGCCCTGGGCGCCAAAGTCCACTGCATCAGGTTGCCAGTCGACAAAAGGAATAATCATGGAGTGGACCCGACAGGTTTAGAAACCATTGGACCAGGCACTCTTGTTTTAGAAACTCGATTGGCTTGCTGTAGCGCGTCCTGGTAGAACGCATTAAAAGTGACTATGCGCGGGTCGTCCATTAGGAATGGAGCACTTGCTGCCAGAGCACCATACAAGTAAGCGTCGGGCACTTTATCAAGTATGTTGTTAGTAGCGTTAGTGTCACTTAGCGCTGTCTCTTGCTTGTAAAACAAAATCTCAGCCGAATACGTTTGATCTGGCACATGGTCAAATTCAATGTCATTGCTGATAGTGTAGTGCTTGGGTTTGCCAGAGGTCTGCTCATAAAGAGCTGCCATGCGATCATACGAAACAGGTCTTAGCACTGTGACAGGATTAGTCATTAGCCTGAGTCCAATTGGCTGCAGGCACCCAGTGGGCAAAGCTATCTGTCGTGCATTGACTGTAAGTGTTTCCCTAGTGATCATCTCTCTGATGCGAAAATCTCTACGGTGTCGAGACTCAGCCAATCGGATGAAATCCGGTATAGCGCTCGTCAAGTCATCGCGATCAAGATGATCAGCGATAGCAGCTTTCAATGCATCGTAGGTATCAAGCGCCATCAATAATTCCCTGCTTGAAATTTTCTGTACTCACGACCTTTGAGCAGTGTCTGCCAGATACTCTTGCTTCTGTCAGTCTTAGCCGCCAAGATCTCCTCGAACGCAACCTTCGGACGCACCCCCCAGAGCTTAGCCGCCTGGTAGGTAACGTCATTGACAATGTTAGCGGGTATGTCAGCAGCGAATCTGAAGTCCTTGCTAGTGTTGTTCTGCGCTAATTTTTTTGCGCGTCGCATACTAGGCTCGGCGTCCTGGATAGTCTGTGTGGTGATCGCAGGCTTACCATCCGCATTGGTGTGTGCCCAGGTTTTCGTAACGATCCCCTGGGCTTTCTCGGCATCAATTAACTTCACACCGTGTACCCCGTCATAGTGACTGCACCCGTCACACCTCCAGATCCGGATGCCTCCAGCTCCAGGTTTGCGACCGTTCCAGGCGATAGCTTGATCGGACTCGAAAAACTTAAATTAAATGAGTCGTGTACATACCATCGACCGACTTCAGTGCTGCCTTCCTTCAATATCAAAGTTTTGCCAGCCGCAGCGCCAGAGTATCCGCCCGAAACACTTGTTATAAAGTGGCTCAGCCCCTCTGATGGAGCTGCTCTCGTAGCGGTAGAAGTGGCGTTGTTGTCCGCGTCCGTCGCCACAAAGGAGGATATCTCTCTTGAAATCATTATGCCGGCTCCAGTTCCATAGTTATCACGACTTCAGCGGTTGTGCTGCTGGCGCCGTCAGTTTCGATTTCAATGGTTTGCGCATCGGTAAAATTGTTTGCTCCGGTCGGCAGACAGAAATCTAAATCGCCTGCTGCACTGCCTGATTGAGCGATCGTGATAGTTCCGCCTGTCACTGCCACGCCGCCGATCTTTGCGGTTAGTCCAGCATCAGCCGTAGATATAGCTGCGCCAAGCGCCGTTGTAATTTTACGGATGCGACCGTTAAACCCAGGCGCAACAAACACTTGTCCCGCTGTGCTTACGTCCGCCAATTTAACCGTCACAAATCTGTTTTGGACGGGGGGTACATATGGGTATGCCATTTCATTTCTCCCAAAAAAGGGGCCCGAAGGCCCCATTAAAGTCTCAAGGGTTAGCTAGTGGTTAAATCGTAGATTGCACCACTTGATTTCTCCTGCCCAGCATGGACTGTGTACTCGGCTAAAATTTGCATTCTATCCGTGTCGCCAGTCTTAGCGAGTTCAGTAGTGACCATGTTTCGGCCAGGGAGAAATGCGACGCCCCAGTTGTCCAGGTCTAGGACAAGTGCTGTCCTGGCTTCCATGAACCGATTGGGAATAATACGCAGATCGCCGTAATCAGAGCTGTACACAGAGAAGCTAGCATGGAGTGTCTCGTCCTCTGCCATCTGCATGTTGGTCCTGCCCTGAGAGAATGACGACGCCACCTGTCTATTAAAAGCACCGATCATCAACACATCGGGTGTGCCGCCCTCGTCAAAGCACTTGCGGAGCACTGTCTTGAGTTGATCTTCAGTAAACGCCCTGGCGGTTCCATCAGTGTGCGCGTTGGAACCTGTGCCGTTGGCGGTCGTTGCGTCAGATGCCTCATCGATGTTGGTGATAATGTAAGCAGGGACACCCGCACACTGTCGGGCGGTGCTGTCATCACCGGCATTAAAGGCTTTGTTGTCCAGGATAGACTTTTCGATATCGCGCTTTAGCTCTTTAGCTCGCTTCATCATTTGATAGTCCATCGCGTCGCCGTATCCAGCGGCGTCAACAGCTCGAGCGGTACCAGTGACTCGAGCAACCTTGTCGGATATCTGAGTATGGTTGAACAGCCTGGTAGTAGAGGCCGACGCATCAGTAGTCGCATCATCACCCTCGATCACAGCGTTTGACGCTGCTGCGGCGAGTGAGTCTGTGAGAAACTCGTGCTTTGTTGATGTTGCCGTCATGGATCGGGCGGAGCTGAGAAAGGGTACATCGACAGGGCTGACGTCATAAATAATGTCAGACAAATCTTCCCGCATCTCATTCATGTCGTTTGTCGCGTGTGTATTACTTGGCTGTGCCATTTTTACTTACCTCTTCGCAATTTCAAGATAGCAAGCGCTGCATCCTCGGCATTACGACCGTTTGGATTTTTGGACAAAATTTTCTTTGCCTCTGTCAGCTTTGCTTGGTTAGGATCAACGGGTTTCGAGACCCCAGGCTTTAATGTCTTGGGTATCGTCACCAATTTCTTTTTGGCTGGCTCAGCTTTACTTTGCATTTTGTCGTAAAGCATTGCTTTGCGAGCCATAATGACCAATCTATGATCAGATGCCCTGGCGACCTCTTCGGGAGTAAAGGAAAGTGAGACCAGGTAATCGCTTACCTCACCCTTCTCTCTCTCTGCAACCTCCTGGTCGGACCACTCAGGCAGCTTCTCCAGCAGATTTTGCGCTTCGGCTTGCAATTGCGCAGCTCTGGTTTGCTCTGCTTCTTGCAAGTCTTTTTGCTGCTTCTGTTGCAGCGCTTGATGTACCGACATAATTTCGCGATCGACCGCCGCTTTGCGATTGGCGAACTCTTGTTGTTTCGCCGACCACTCAGCAGGATCCTGGGTCCGAAGGCTAGACCAATCAATGGTTTTTTCCTCTTCGGTAATTCGCTCTTTTTGTCGTTCGAGCACTGCAGCAGCAATTGAGACTGTAGCGTCTAGCTCCTGCTGTTTGTCAGCCAATGCTTGATATTGCGTTTTGGCTTTCTCTTTTGCGTCGTTAAGACGCTTCTCAGCAGCACTGGTAATCTGGTAGGACTTCACAATGTCGCTAAGTTTTGCTTTCGACGATTCACCGTCGACTTTCACATCGACCTGCAAGCTATTGAACCATTCTGGATCATAACTGGCGTGGTCGATCAGCTCTTGCAAAGAAGAAATGGGTGTCTCTTCCTGCTGTTGCTCGGGTTGTGGAGCCTGGACCTCTTCTTTATTAGGCTCTTCGATTTCCTGTGGCGGTGCTTCTTCAAGCTCCAGTTGCGCTTGGGCATCTTGTTCAGGCTCCGCACTGGGCTCTGGCGCAGGATCAGGAGCTTTTTCCTGGACTTCGCCGTAATAGTTGGACCCAAACGCCTCTTTTGCGAGAAGGCTTAGACTTGGCTTGTTTTCCTCTGGTGTTGAGGTAACTTCTTCACTCATTTATTTTGCACCTTTGCTTTTGCTGCGTTGCCCATTGCGACGTAGCGCGTGAAATCATTTTTCATTGACTGCTGAGCATCAACCAGGGCCTTCAGCTCCAGTAAAGCATCTCTGTCGGTGATGCTTACTTTCTTAAATTGCTCAAAAAGATTTTTTTCTGCTTGCTGCCACCATTTATTTAGCAGCTCGTTGTCAAGAAGGTTTTTTGCTTTTTGCCCCAGCTCAATCTGCGCTTGTGTTTTATCGGCCATCTGCGTTCCTTTGGTTTGAAGAAATGCTTTTACTTTAAGCTATATCTGCGGTTCGCGTAGTGAGAAGCCCTGATAAAAGGTCAGCGCTGTCTATTTTTTCTGGGTCAAATTCTGCATTTATTGACCGTACCTGGTTAGGCTCAAATGGAATTATTACATCGTGTTCACCGCCAGCTCCCATCTTGCCGCTGCGATCAATGATTCCGTCGTAATCCATCTTTTTCAGCTCTGTAGTAACCTCATCCGGTATAGAAGTCCATACGAAAGAGTTTTCGCCAGCTTCGACGTCTTTAGCTAATTGGTCTACCCATTCTTTTGGTGTAAACCTCACTCTTTTATCAAACTGATCTGCGCCAAGAGCGTCTGGTGCTCGTTGGTTAAACTTAGGATCCGAAAAGGCTTTCTGCAGCTTAGGTATCAGGGCACTTACTGCTTGAGAATCAGCAGTATTTAAAGGTCTTTCCATTCGGATCATGGACGGTAGCACCGCAGAGGCTTCTGTCCAGGGCGCACTTATTTGACTAATTGGGGCGTCAAATCCAGTCAGCTTATAGACATTTTCCATTAGCTCTTCTTCGCCATACAAATTGCCTGAGTCCAGCCAGATTTCTCGTAGCGCCGCTAGTGGGTTGCCCCTGGCTGACGTTCTCATAATGTAATCAAAGTGCTCTTCCGAACTTGGAAGCCCTTTCACGCCCTCTGGATGCAATGTCAGCTTACCAGTAGCCTGGTCTATGTCTGCGTATCCGATCCGCTTGGCTTTCTCTAAGATTTCCGCCTTCTTTGCCGTAGGGAGCGAATAGTAGGCTTGCTCGACTGTAATACGGCCAGTGCGATTAAGTCCCAGGTCACTTGCATCTACTTCAAACGCTTGTGAGTAATCGTCTAGCGCCAGGCTTGTGTCTGGCTTTCCCTTTGCATAGCTCGAAGCTAAATCAGGATTGTCTGTGAAATAAGGCATAGGGCCGCTTGTAGCTCGGGCTGGATCTAGCTGACCTGTTTCTAGCACCCGATCCATTCTTTGGGCTCCGTGATAATACGGACCCTTAAATCCCTGCTCAGCCGCTCGAGCCATTCTCGCTGCAGTGGACTGATCCAGATTAGGATTCATCCGCCGCTGACCTCTGAAATTTTGGACTGACTCTTGGACCGCTTTCATTGGTCCCTGGACTGACCGAGGAGGGACAAACGGAAGCAAGGATGCGCCGGTCATAGCAATATTAAAAAAGTTGCGCGAATCTGGATCAGTGAAATACATCTCCATATCTGCGGTTAGTCCCAGAGCATCTCCCAGAAGTGGAACCGGAGTTGAGGCAATGGCAGCCTTTTCCAATGGTGACATATTCGCTGTTACCGCCTGGAAAAACTCGCGTACCTGACGATATCGTCGGTCTAGTTGTGTTTTTAGATTTTCCTTTTGAATCGATCTTGCGCGACTAAGTCTCCGGTTGCTCACGATCTGTCAATTCTCCGGTCAGTGGGTTGTAGGTAAAATCAGCCGGCGCAATATCTGTTTTAAAGTCTAGTTCCATCTTTATCAATTCTTGGTGCAGTTTTTCTATAGCAATCTTGGTCTGATCGTCGTCACGCTCTTTAGATTGCTGCAGTCGGGTAATCTCGCGCTGGTGTTCGAGCATCATCCGCATTTGTTCCTGCTGCGCCCTGACCTCGACCCGAGTGCGATCTATCGCTTGCTTTTCTTGCGCCAGGTTAAGCTGCGCCTGGGCGATTTGATTTTGTTGTTGCTGTACCGCAATCATCTCTTGATTAGGCGGCGGTGCAAGCTGGTCTCCAGGATCGGTGAAGTATTTGGTCGGATCCTTTAGGTTAGCATTCCGCACAATTTCTGCGGCGGTGTTGTAAATATTTTTTGGCGTGACGGTCATGTTCAAACCATCGGTAGCTGCGAGCTGCGCCTGGAGCCCCTGGATCGCCGTCAAGTGCATAAGATTGCTTTGTCGACTGCCCATGCCTATTCCGATATTAACGCTCACATCGAGCCTGTCGCGCCAAGAAGATGGGTCCACCTCCACCCACTCTCCCCTAAGTTTTGCGACCTCGACCTTGTCGACATGCTTGCGGATAAGCTCATGCATGTGCAGGAAAAGAGATTTGATGCCTGATTCGGCAAAGATACGCGCAATCATCTCAATCTTGCCGTTCGCAATATCCATGCTCTGCGTCATTACTGATTGCTGCACTTTTTTCAGAGCCTCTGGATCAAGCATATCGCTGGCAGAGGTTACGCCTGTCCTGTCCTGCTTGACTTGCTCATAGCGATTCAGCAT
>MDTG01296897.1_pt1 | contig 21179 bp, 24 predicted proteins | sample 811421 | NCBI WGS metagenome assembly MDTG01 (sample SAMN05326645, study PRJNA326480) | marine metagenome | isolation source: seawater | place: Pacific Ocean: South East | collected 2011 | reverse complement strand
TTAGTTGGAAAAAAGGTAGCGCAAATATTCTTAAGGTTTCAAAATATTTATGAATAGGTGGATATTATGAGTGATGAAGACGACAAACAAGATAAAAAAGAAACAATGTTAGATAAGTTTTATAAGAATAGATGGTATTGGATTGGTTTAATGTTAGTGGTTACTATTGCATTGGAATTACAATTTGGTTCGACGAATTAAGTTAAACTACAACCATAATGAAAAAGATCACATTTGTTCCTGTTTCTCCCGTTTTCTAAATTTATTATTTTAGTGAGACAGCTACAGCAGTTGTTGCTGCAACATATTTCTTTATCTCTTTCTGGTTGGAACCTGACGCCCACAAACCGCATGGTCAGCAAAGGCACTATCGCGAATCCGTACTGAAGGAGTAAAAAAATAAAGTGATCAAAATCAACAGGCTAATTATGAGGAGAAAGCAGAAGTGCTGTATACTGGGAGGGAGCATTTATAGAGAAAGAGGAGTTTTGTGATGGCAGATGAAACAGAAATTGTTGAGACTTGTTGCAAATACACCTGTTGTGCGGATGGCTGTTGCAGTGATGGTTGTAACAATGGAGAGTGTTCGAGCAGCTGTTGTAAGAATAGATGTTGTAGTGATACAGACAATTGCTGCGTAGAATAGAAAAAGTTTTAAAAATCCAACTATGCTCGATTATTCATCGCATTGTACACTTCAGTCTATTGTTAAACTGATAATTAATCTCAATATTTGCTCGGGCAAAATATAGGGTTCCTCCGTATATATGTGCAACACAGATATTGATTGAACCAAATTTGAGACTCGTACGATAATTTAGTCCAGGGTGAAATTAATCGTCCTTATCAAAATGAAGCAAAAATAATAGAGATTAATATAAAGTTTTACATGGTAGTATTCTTGAATCTTATATAGTTTTTAATTGGTGCATGGCTTACTACAATTACCGACTTCATTAATCAAATACACCAGCACTTACTAACGGCAGGAATTAGGTAACAATATCACTATTATTTTTGACGGTTTAATTTAAATTCTATGAATATTTGGCATAAATACACGTATCTTTTAAATTTTATAACTGCCATATTATGTACTGATTTGTATTAAACTTGAACAGGTAGAGAGGTGAAAGTATGACAGAACAGCAGGACCTTCAACGTTTGGAAAAAGCAATAGTTGACTTGAAGAATCAAAATTTTTTTTTAATTTATAATTCTATTTGGAGGCTCATTGGCATAAGTCTGATTCAAGGGCTAGCATCTGGGTTAGGGTGGATTCTTGGGGCAACGCTTTTGGTATCTCTACTTAGTTTTTTTCTGTCGCAAATTGAGTTTATTCCTATTATTGGAAAATGGGTGTCGCAAATTATACTAGAAATCAGTTCTTTTGAGAGATGAAAACGGTCCTCTGATAGGAAAATTAATAGAAAGAATTGTAAGCTAATATTTAATCACGAGAATATTGACTCTGAACGAGAAAGACAGTATGTCAAAGAGAACATATGAACGCAACGGTATTAGGATTGAAAATGCTTCGGATTTAGATGAAGTTGTAAAAGATAAGCGATCAGTATGGAGAGCTTCTCCCAGTAAATTAAGGAGAAGAAAGAGGAGGTATGAAAAGCGCTTGACGAAAGAGTTATTATTTAATGATTTGAATAAACAACAGATAGGTAGTGAGGTTGATGAAGATTCTTGACATGGTAATCTACGCACAGGTCGATAATATTTAATTCCGTGTGTTAGAAATTATATAGGTTTTTGGCAATTGAACATTTCGAGATATTTTAAAACAATAATTTGGTCTTTTCTTGGATTAAGGAAGAAGAGTGAAATGGAAAAAGATTTCAAGGAGCTGAATATTCTCTATGTAATTATTTTTGGAGTAGCATCTTGTCTGTTATTTGTCATGGGACTTATAGTGATTGTCTCTTTTGTGGTAAGTTAAAAAATCAGGTAATAAGGTTTTTATCATCATTGACAAATAAAAGTTTTTGATCGAGCTTTAATGTTTTTAATTTGAGTGACAAAAAGGTTTTGTTATGCTTTTTTATATTACTAAAGTAATATTTACATCAATAATCATAGTATTAGTCACAGAGATTGCGAAAAGTAACGATAAATTTGGGGGACTGGTTGCGGCTTTACCTTTAACGACTATATTAATCATCCTTTGGATGTATTTTGAGGGATTCAGTGACGAGAAAATAGCAAGACATATGCTATACACGGTATTTTTCGTAATACCAACGATACCAATGTTTTTTATTTTTCCGTTGCTATTAGCGAAACTCGGTTTTATTACATCTCTTTCGTTAGGATTAATGGTAACAATTATTCTCCTTGTTCTTACGGACAAGTTGCTCCGTTTTTTTGGCACCGGGATATTGTGATATTAGCTATATGTCATTCTGACATTCTTATTAATTTTCCCTAGAAAAAGAGCTTGTTTATAAAAAATAATTTGGTAGTATTGGAAGATGGTAGTGTAGCTTTAAAAGAAAGGAAAGGTTTTGGCTTTCATATTTTTTCGTAAAGTCTGGAAGTGGTCGATATTTGTTTTTTTCAATTTGTCAGTTTCCCATTGTTATGCTCTAACCCTCTCTTGCTCATATTTAGATACATTCAATAGTGAGAATATACTAACTTTTTTTTTTAAAAAAGAAGAAAATAATTATAAATATTATTATAAAAGCAAGGAGAGATTTTCATACACTGCGCTCGTTGATAACGAAAAAAAATTAGTTCTTGGCCTTTTTACTGAAGACTTTGATGGAGTTTACATCTTTGATAAATTTACACGATCATTTAAACTTATTACGATTCCTTTTGGAAGGGGTAAACAGGAAAAAATAATCAATGGAAAGTGCGAGGAGATTTTATAGTCTATGAAAAATAACAATAACACCGATGAGTATGTGTTAAGAAAGTTAATGCATTTGTTTATTTTTTTGGTTGGACTCGTTGTTCTCATTTTTGGCATATCGGTTTTATTTTCAATTATCTAAGGCAAGGTTGAGGAAGCCGAGATTGTATCTCCCACAAGATTGCTGAAAAAAAAATCACAGAAATCTAAGGGAGAAAATTTTTTTAAGGTTTCTCCCCATTTTAAGTAGAGCTAAATGATTTCTATTATATTGTGCATCGGGTTTTCAAGGAATCTCTTTACTAGTTTAGATGGTCGCCGCCAGATACTGTAAAAAGTGCCCCGATATTAAATCTATCTTTTCCTCGGCTAATTTTATTTGTCAATAATTGGTCCTCATTTTTTATTCACTCTTGTCTCGTAGTGTAAAGGTTTCCTCTTCGAACAGTTTGTTTGTCATTTTTTCGGACCTCGTAGTTTAGAACTGTTTCATGGCACTATGTGGAAACATTATATGTACATAATCGTAAAAAATAGTTTCTAATATTACGAAAAATTTGTTAATAATCCGGAAAGCAACGATATAAATAAAACCACGGAAGAGAAAAATAATATTATGTAAAGCACTACTTTGATAAGTATACTTTTTGGTTCTTTGCTTTTTTTTTCGGTTTTCAATTGTATTTTCCTTTAATATGCCAGTTTGGTGAAAAAACAAAGTATAGTTGTAGATAACATACTTATAGTACGACACTTTATAAATTTAGGAGGACTGAATGAGTAGTAACGTTGTCGATGGTTTATTAGAGGTTCTATCAGAAGAAAGTCTCGGACTGGACCATATTATACTTGTTGATGAGAGCGGGACCCACTATCGTATTCAAAATCTCAATATAAAGGAAGTTTTAGCGCATAAAGATAGTAAAATGCTTTTCGTAAATATCGCTAAAATCTAAAAAACAACATCGATAATGGTGTGTTTAAAATTTGTAAAATATTTACTTTTTAGAGCTACGTATTGGGCAGGGTCATCACTCTGATAAATATTTATGGTTTTAGCTTACCATCTAGACCTAACTGGTAATACTTATGGACAATGTCGTCCTGGTTTTCAAGAAGCCAGTCAATAGTGGGTTCTGATTTGATAGCTTTCGTAATAGCTTGTGTCGTTGCTCTCCTGTGAATATCAAAAAGAACTTTATGATCAAGATTATTATCACCAGCAACTGACGGATTCAACCAGACAGAAACAATTATTCCCAAGTTATTTACGTCTTCTTTTGGAATTACATTGGCGCGTACGCAGTCCAAGACACCATTTGCTATTGCACCTTGCACGGTTCCCATTAAAATGTTGGTGTACTTGCTGCTTTTCACAGTTACCTTGCTCACCATAATCGTGGCTGGTCTGACCATGATGTCAGTGTTCATGATAGCAAGAACTTTCGAATGTCCGTTATTTTGGTCCCCCAATTGGTTTGCGAATGCCACCCCGACGGGGCCGTCTAGCTCTCCGATGATTACCTCAGGTTCAGCAGCTGTTCCTGGGGGACCTCCAGCAACTAATGATTCACCAACACAGAATCTTATTTTTTTTGACATGATCTTCCTTCATGATTAGTTAATTACGCTCACACGAGAATGCAAAAAGGTAACTAATTTCCAATTCGTTTGAGACTAGGGCGTGGTCATAAACTTCCTGAGGACTGAATTTTTTTAACTTAAATGTTTTTGGCATGGGCAATAGCCCCCAACTATCCGAAATAGAAAAGTTACATCTATGTAAGATATCTCGTAATTCATTAGGCGTGTACTCTATCTTATGATCTGGATCAATGAACGCATCACTTTGAATTGCTGTAATAAGACGATTTGGAGTATCGAAAATGAACTTACCATCGTCGGCCAGGTGGTCACCAATCCATTCAAGTACGCCTGGTAAAAACTCAGGCATGATATGCTCTATTGTCTGTCCCATGTAAACCATATCAAATTTAGTATGCTGTAGCGCTCCTACTGTTTGTATATTTTCTGCTCTACCATGAAAATACTTTAAGTTGCCCCACGCAAAAGAATAATCCCTATCTTGTGGAAACTTAGGCTTTCCCCAGTATTGCTCCTCCGGCGGTAGATCAAAGATAAATAATTTTTTTGGGCGGTAGGGATAACCTAGCTCGATCAAGGCACCTTGATCAATATTTGGAGAACTTCCGCCAATATCAAGAATAAAAGATACATCTGGTAATTTTTTTATCCATTCTACTCGTGCGAGGTGTACCATTTCATGAAAAGGAGTTTTTTTTAGCATTTGATACTCAGGCGAACTTACTAATGTATCAACTAAGAGCGGCCTTGAAAATGTTCCATTTTTAATTTTCGCTTCCCAAAATGATTTCCCATTACTGTCTATCGGGCGTTGTAGAATCAACTCATACGCATGACAAACATCCGACAACGATTTATCTTCCTTGCTTGAGTATGAGGTTTGATTAATCAATCTTTTTAGGATTTTTCCTATGGTCCAACGTTTCATATCTTATAGCGATGATTTATTTTCTTTAGCAACATCAACCTGCTTTCTGTGGGGAAAACCCCCTGGAGCATTGTATATAGCTCCCGACTAGTGTTATTATTTGGAGGCACTAGATTATTATTACACAAACTTGAGAGCATCTACAAAACTCAGTCTATCTATTATACTTTCATCTATCGTTTTTTCAGCGAATTACGTATGGATACATCGGTTTGAGTTCATATCTTATGACAAAAGTGATTCTATGTTTTTTATCGTAAATAAATGGACGGGACAAACCTGTGCAGTAATCTTTAATGCTGATCATACGCCGATTTCAGAGAATAAAATGTTCGATTTCTGTCCCGCTGGAGAGCCAAAGAAAATAATTTTGCCGTAGGCCAGTACAGCTTATACGGTCGATTTTTTAAGGATTGAGAGATCTACTGTATTGATGTCACGATGTCCACACAGTGCCATGGTCAAATCTAGTTGCTCATGTAAGATTTCCAATACTCGCAAGACTCCCTCCTCACCTCCTGCACCAAGTCCATACAGGTATGGCCTACCAATCATACCCATTGAAGCGCCCAAAGCTTTTATCTTTAAAACATCCTTTCCATTTCTGATCCCCCCATCTATTATCAGGTCAACTCCTTTTTTTTCTAAATTTTTTTTGATCTCAATTAAAGCTGATACAGAACTGGCGCAACTGTCGAGTTGCCTCCCTCCATGGTTTGATACAACAATGGCATCAGCACCCAAAATTACCGCCTGTTCTGCATCCTCAGTTGACATGATTCCTTTGATAATAAGCTTACCTGGCCATAAGTCACGAAATTTTTTAATGTCATCCCATGAAAGGGATTCATCAAATTGCTCATTTATCCACGAAGATAGGCTATTAAGATTGGAAACGTTAGTAATATAGGGTTTTAGGTTCCCGAAGGATTTGTTTTTAGTTTTTGCTATTTTATAGGCCCACCTTGGCTTTAAAGCGATGTCAAGAATATTTCTAACCGTTAGTTTAGGTGGCGTGCTGAGACCGTTTTGTACATCCTTGTAGCGAGTGCCTAAAACCTGGAGATCTACGGTTAACACTAATGTTTTGCAACCAACATCTTTAGCCCTAGTCATTAGGTTATTTGTTAGCTCTCTATCCTTCATAACGTAGAGTTGAAACCAGAAGTCTTTTGAAACATTGTTTGCCAAGTCCTCAATCGAAACAATTGACATCGTAGAAAGGGTGAAAGGAATTTGGAACTTCTCCGCAGCTTTTGCTGCATGAATTTCACCATCAGCGTATTGCATCCCTGTCAACCCGCACGGCGACAAACCAATTGGCATACTGTATTCCTCACCAAGAAGACTTATCCTTGTTTTCCTATTCGCAATATTACGTACCACTCTTGGCTGAAATTGAATATTTTTTAAATCAGAAATATTTGAAAGGACAGTTTGTTCGTCCCACGATCCAGACTCACAATAATCAAAAAACATTTTTGGTACCGACGACTGAGCTTGTTTTCTTAGCTCCTCAATCGATAAAAACTTTTTCAAATTATTCAATTAATGCCATCCCTTCTCTTCGTGGATCAACGCCAGTCTCTATATAGGTTTTTATTTTATCTTTTCTCAGTTTTATGACATGGATACCGCTAAAAACTCTTCGTTCCCTTAGTTCATGATGACCTAATTTTTTTAACTTATTGATAACTTCAATAGGAAATTTGTTTTTTTCTAAAACTAGGCCTCTTCCTGTATTGACAATACGGGGTTCCGTTACAGCTTCCATTGGTGAGAAATTAAAATCAATTAGTCTAATTATAGTCTGCAAAACATAACTGATAATATTCTTTCCTCCTGGTGAACCAAGCAAAGCAAATATATTTCCCTCTCTATCGAAGATAATTGTTGGAGACATAGAGGAAAGAGGTCTTTTTTCCGGTTCCAAAGAGTTTTGTATTTTAACTCCTCGATCATCTTTTTGACGAAATGCAAAATCGGTCAACTGGTTGTTGAGCATAAATCCTTGAGACATTATCCGAGAACCGAAAGCAGATTCAACAGAACTTGTCATGGAAAGTGCGTTGCCCCAATTATCAGTTACGACAAAATGAGACGTAGAACTCATAGAATGATCAACACTATGCGATTTTTGTTGAAAATTTTCAAATTTCCCAGGATTTGCTTTCTGAATTTTTTTTAATGGTGAAATCAATTCTGCTCTTTTTTTAAGATACTGTTTGTCAAGCATTTGCGTAAGTGGTACGGATACAAAATCAGGGTCACCTAAATAAGAATTCCTATCTAAAAAAGCTAAATAAGTTGCCTCTGATATAAGATGGATTAATTCTGGGGAGGTGGTTTCAAACTTTGCCAAGTCAAAATTTTCTAAAATACCTAAAGTTTGTAGAATTGTAGTTGCCCCTGAGCTAGGAGGACCCATGGAACAAATGCGAAAATATCTGTATGTACCACATAAAGGTTTACGATATACGATTGAATAGTTTTTGAAATCATCGGTTTGTAAAAAGCTATTCCCCTTAACATTATTTAGGTCCAAAAGAATTTTTGACATAATCGTTCCATTGTAAAAAGAAGTCGAAATTCCCTGATTTTTGAATTGTTTTAAGACATTTGCGTAGGGAGGATTTCTTAAAATGTATCCAATTTCTTTTGCAAAGAGTGTTTTATCTAACGCTGAATAAAAATATCTTTTCGAATTAGTATTTCTTCTCAAAAATCTATCTTTTTTCGCTAAAGTATGAAGTCGAGGTGAAATGGGAAATCCATTTGAGGCTAAATTAATTGGTTCCTCATGGAGTTCAGACCAGTCAAGTCTACCAAACTTAGCGTGGATGTTTTCTAATAGTAGGGGCGTACCTGGTACACCAACTGATGCAGGGTTCGTAACCAAGTTAAAAAATCCTTTACGAGAACCTCGAAACTGTTGAAAAAAATCATAAGGGATGCTTTTTGGTGCTTTTTCTCTGCCATCGATTGCATATAGTTTTTTTGACTCGTTATCGTAAAAAAGCGCAAAACTGCCGCCGCCTAATCCAGACGATTGGGGCTCGACAAGACCGAGAACGTATTGAATTCCAACGCCAGCGTCAATTACATTACCTCCCTGTTTGAGAATATTCAACCCTACCTTTGTCGCAAAGGGATTCGCCGTAACCACAGCGCCCGCGTAAGCGAAATTTACAGTTAGGTGGAAAATTATAATTTTTATTACAACAGACAATGGACCTGTGAGTAATTTGTTAGAGTTTTGCCACTCGAATGATACCATATAGAAAAGACTCTTATTGAATTAAATGCCATTTTTAAATAATCAATTTATGGCTGCTGCGCTTGAACAGGCAAAAAAAGCAGCATCAAAAGACGAGGTGCCAGTTGGCGCGGTAGTGGTCCTGGAGAATAGAGTGGTCGCAGATGGTTTTAACCAAACCATCTCTAATAATGATCCTACGGCACATGCAGAAATAATAGCTATCAGAAGAGCCTGCTTAAAGATTGGAAACTATCGATTAACAGATTGTGAGCTTTATGTAACCCTTGAGCCATGCTGTATGTGCGCGGGTGCAGTTATTCAGGCAAGATTAAAAAATTTGTATTTTGGTGCACACGACAAAAAATCGGGGGTGGTAAGCACTGACTTAAACGTTTTTGACAATAGTAAGTTGAACCATCATACGGCTTATGCAGGAGGCTTGCTTGCAGGTGAATCAAAAAAACTATTGCAACACTTCTTTGAAAAAAAAAGAAAGATAAAGTGAAATCCAACTGGCCTCCATTTCATATAGTCATCAATTTAACGGTTCAAAACCTTAAACTTTTTAATGCGAAAGAAGAAAACCGGATGAGGGATAATAAAAGATGGCGTTATTGTAGTAACGACAAAGATTTGATATTCGAAACAAAAATTTCATCTGCCGAAAAAGGGCATGGTCAGATAAACGACAGTTTTCAAACGCCACTAGGACGCCACTATGTCAGAGCGATGATTGGCAGAGGGCATGAAGAAAATGCTGTTTTTGTAGGAAGACGATTTACAGGAGAGTTGTTTGACCCGTCATTTCTAAACGTATACCCAGATCGGGACTGGATTTTAACTAGAATTCTTTGGCTCTCGGGTCTAGAAGTTGGATTTAATAGATCAGGAAATGTTGATACAATGCGTCGCTATATATACATTCATGGCTCTCCAGACTCAGTTAGTATGGGTGTGAAAGGATCCAAAGGGTGTATTCGGATGAAAAACGTCGATATTATCAGGCTTTTCGACTCTATACCCATATTTACAACGGTAAATATAATTTTATAATTTCTGTTGAACAACAGCTTTAAACTCAAGAGGTGACATAGCCAGTACTTTAAGAGCATGTATTTTTACAGGAATAAATCCGTCTAGGCATTCGTAAATCAACTTGTGTCTCTCTATTCTACTTAGTTTTTCAAAATCGACAGAAACAATTTCAAGAGTCAAGTGTGCTCCCCCAGTATTTCCCGAGTGGCCTACATGATGCTTACTGTCGTCAACTATTTTTATACGTTCTGTATCGAAGTAGTCGCTAAGTCGGTCCGTCACCTCTGAGATTAATTGTTCATTGTTCATTTTTGAATCGTGCCAACCAAAAGGCTTGAATCACTGTAAAAATGAGTGTAATCGCAAGCATTCCAAATAGCTTAAATTCCACCCAAAAATCTGTCGAGAAATTTTGCGCGACATATAAATTTAAACACCCTAGAAAGATAAAAAATAACACCCAAGAGATATTTAATTTCTTCCATCCGTCTTCTGGTAAGGTAACCTGTTTTTCTAAGAGACTCTTAATTAAATATTTTTTAAAGAACTGCGGGATCAAAAGCGTAAGGGAGAGTACAAAGTATAGTACCGTAGGTTTTAATTTAATAAATTGCTCATCTTGTAAAGCGATTGTCAGTGATCCAAAAACAATGATCATAATTAATCCCGCCCACTGTACTTTTTCGACAGGTTTATTAAACAGCTTTTGCGACCCAATCAGAATTACCGACGAAACCATTGCGACACCCGTAGCGTAAAATATGTCAACATATTTAAAAACAACAAAAAAAAGTATTATCGGAAGCCAATCTACAAAGAATCTCAATGTCTATTCTTCCTTGAAGGACAACGATACGGAATTTATGCAATAGCGTTTTCCAGAGGGAGGGGGCCCGTCATGAAACAGGTGACCTAAGTGAGCATCGCAAGACGAGCACTTTACCTCAATCCGAACCATATTATGGGATAAATCCTGGATTTCCTTGATGTTCTCATGAACAAGAGTTTGTTTAAAGCTCGGCCACCCAGTACCAGAATCGTATTTATCGTTCGACGAAAAAAGTTTCACTCCACAGCAAACACAAAGATACAACCCAGTACTCTTATTGTTATAAAATTCACCACTAAAAGGAGGTTCAGTGCCCCCCAAACGGGTAACTTGATAAGCTAATGGAGTTAACTCTTTTTTATATTCCTCTAAATTTTTATCTGGGTCCATATCTCTTATTTTTGATTTAATTTTTGAGGAATTGCCGTTCAAGATTTTGAAAGTATACTCTTAATTTTACTGATCGTAAAAACTTATCCATATTTTTTAAAAGAAAATTTGTAATTTAACTTTGTATTCGATTTTTTAAATCTTCTGTAATCTGTTTCTGGAACGGCAAAGTTCCTAGTTTTAAATCAAGCTCTCCCTTTGTCAACTGGATGTAATACTGCCCATCGCCGGCTATATCCATCTTGCTGAGATCGAATTCTCCAATACCAAAAAAACAAGGTGTTTCAAAGGACTCGGAAAGATTCGTAAACGCAACTAATGAGCCCACTTCAGATTCCTGCTTTTTGGAACGAATTGCAATGGGATGCTCTCCTTGAAATTTTTGCAGATCCGACTGTGAAATGTGACCCAACAAAAGAAAGGATCTTTTCTTAGGTTTCCCAAGATAATGCATCCTTGCGACAACTTCCTGGCCAGGATAGCAGCCTTTCTTGAATGAAATTGCATTTATTAAATCAAGATTAATCTGTTGAGGCAACAGCGATTCAGTCAGTTTGCTGGTAAACCAGGGAATTCCATCTTTCATCTCCAAAGTTAACCAAAAGGATTCTGACTTCTTGTGACAGTCTAGCTTTTTTTCAAAGATATCGGTTACAAAAGGTAAGTCTTTTTTCTCCACGATCACTAAATATTTTTGGCTCTTATCTGCGTCAGCAGAATCTAAAAATAAGAAGGTTTTAACTCCAGATTCTTCAAATTCTGCGATGATATTTTGATTTTTAAAGTCCTTAAATAAAGCAAATATACTGTATTCTTCGGATTCATTAGAAATTATAAGATTAGATCTTAATTTATACATATTGAATCTTTTCTTAGTAACCTCAATAAGCGTTGAGGGCGCAATAACAAAGTAATCATCGCTATTTTTGCAACAAACCTTCAATAATGAAATTACCCTTCCCTTCGGATTACAGTATGAAGTCAATTGAGTCGACTTTAATTCGGTTGGACCCTTTCCGTTGGGTCTTTCCAACAAAGAAATATCGTTTGATAGTTGACTTTGCAGAAATTTCTTACTCTCGGGACCAGAAATCCTAAAACATGAGAAATTTAAGAGATCAAAATACATAATTCATACAATATGAAAATTTTTTTGGAAAAGTTTTAAGAACGTAGTTTAATATTAACTCTGGTTTTAAAAATTTCAAGTTTATGAGAATTTTTTTTAAATTATTTTGGTTAGGCCTTTTTTGCGTTGCTTTATTAATCGGCGTTGCCTATTATTGGATACATAAACCTTTGTCTGATACTGACTCAAAGAGTCGGAAGCAGTCGAATCCTATGGAATTAGTAGTTGAATCAGGGGATTCCGCGCAGATTATTGGAAAAAAGCTTGAGGAGTTATCCTTACGAACTGGACCTGCAAGTTTTTCTTTTTTTAGTCGGTTATTTGGGCTGCATAAAGACCTCAAAACAGGGGTTTATCACATCAGAGATGGTGAATCGATAGCCTCTATACTTACTCGAATCTCAAAAGGGGAGGGTATACACGCTTCTATAACTCTCATTGAAGGTTGGACCTTTGAGGAGGTTATGAATGCTATTCAAAAACATCCACACATAAAAAAAACTCTTGCGGTTGATGATATCGAATCTCTATCGAAAGCTCTTGCATTAGAAATGAGTGTTGATACACCTAGCATTGAGGGCTGGATATTTCCCGACACCTATTTTTTTCAATATGGTGCAAGTGATCAGCAGCTCCTTCGGAGGGCTGTGTGGTTACAAAAAAAGACACTTTTGGAGATTTGGGAATCTCGAGGAGCCAACTCCAAACTTCTTACAGCAGCGGATGCATTGAACTTAGCTTCCATTATTGAGAAAGAAACACAGCATCCGCCCGATAGGACACTGGTTTCAGGTGTTTTTCACAACCGCCTCGCTATGAAAATGCGGTTACAATCGGATCCAACGATAATTTATGGGTTAGGCAACAGATTTGATGGAAACCTAAAAAAGAGACACCTTCGACAGGACTCTAATTATAATAGCTACTTAAGGGTTGGGCTGCCTCCAACTCCGATTTCAAATCCTGGAAAAGACGCGCTTATTGCTGCTGTTCGCCCTGCTGTGACCGATGCACTGTATTTTGTAGCGAAGGGGGATGGAAGTTCGTATTTTAGTAAAACTTACAGAGATCATACTAAAGCTGTCAACTACTACCAGAGAGGTATAGGCAAGGCCCCAAAAGAAAAAATAAGAGGTAAAAGGTAACTTTTTTATGGGCAGACTCCTGATTTTTGAAGGAATTGACGGTTCAGGAAAGAGTACACAGATACAGATGCTCAGTGATTTTCTAAAATCTAAAAACCAGAAAGTTTTAGTAACGCGAGAACCCGGCGGTTCAAAATTTGGGGAGAATTGTAGAAAGCTATTTTTGAACGAAAAATTAGATGGCTTAACGGAGGCGTTTCTTGCGTTTGCATCCCGAAATGAGCATATTTTACAAAAGATCAAGCCAGCTTTAAAGGTTGGATATTGGGTGTTGTGTGACAGGTTTTCTGATTCTACTATCGCCTATCAGGGTTATGGAAGGGGAGTTGATATAGATTTTTTACAAAAAGTCGCCTCGGAGATGGAAAAACAACTAAGCGATATAAAAATTATTTATATTCATACTAATTTGGAGATTTGTTTACAACGAATAAGAAAAAGGGAGGTTAAAGATGAAAAATTTGATAACGCTTCCCGAATATTTTACGAGCGCATTATGAATGGTTATTCAAAAATTGCTATAAAAAGAGGAGATAGCTTTGTTCAGGTTGATGGTAATCACAAAACTGACGAAGTGTTTTCTAATATACTGCAAAAAGTGCCCGAGTTAGCACAATTTAAGTGCGACGACTAATTAACAGAGAAAAGTTTGAACACCCTAAAAAGACCAATGTCATCCGTATTAAAATATAAACCTTCCGCAATTCTTGTTGTTGGTTCGGAAACATTAAGTGTGCTTGAGTCCGCGATTCTTCTAGGGAAATCCTATTTGTGTATTAAGAATGAAGAACACCCTTGTAATAAATGCAAGAATTGCACACTAATAGAAAAAAATGAGCACCCGGATTTTAATCACCTAGATACAACCTCTTTTCAAAACGATACTATTAAAATCAACGATATCAGTGTTTTGACAAGTTTTTTTCGACTAACATCTAACCAAGGTGGTTTTAGGGTTTTTTCATTGGGATACATAGAAAGGGTCAATTCGACGATTCAAAACTCTCTTTTGAAAATATTAGAAGAACCACCGAAAAATCTAAAACTTGTACTGTTCACAAAAACCGTAGATTCGGTTCCCTTAACGATAAAGTCTAGGTGTCAGGTGATAGATCTGAGACGTAGCGTGAGAGAAGAGGCTGAATTCGCGTTAAAAAAATTTGAGAATTTAGATAAAAAATTACTCCCTATACTATTCAAATGTGAGGCACTTGTGCCATCCGATGCAGCCAAAGTATGTCAAAATTATGAGATTGAAGATATTGTGGATAGATTAGTTCTATGGGTACACGATGTTCTACTTACAGCGGCCAATTGCTCGCCGCTTGTTTATAAGTCATATGAGACTCGGTTTTCGGGGGTTGTGAAAAATCTTAAATCAACCCAAAATTTATTGGAATCAAATCATAATTTGTTAGAAATGAAACGTTATTTGTCAAATAATCTCAATAAAATTCTCTACCTAGAAAAAATTTTCATGGAATTTAAAAATGGATTCAAATAAGTACGCCGATTCACACTGCCATCTAAATTATCCAGGGCTTGTAGAAAATCAAGATGCTGTAATTCAACGAATGAGGAAAGCTGGATTAGTTTACGCTTTGAACGTTTGCACAAAATTGGAAGAGTTAGAGGATATTATTGCGACTGTAAATTCTGAAGATTTCCTCTATGCATCAGTGGGAGTTCACCCAGATAACACCGGAGTCAAGGAGCCCACGGAAGATGAGATATGTAGGTTAGCAGATAATGAAAAAATAGTAGCAATTGGGGAAACGGGATTAGATTATTATCGATTAACTGGTGATTTAACCTGGCAACGAGACCGTTTTAAACGCCACATTAGAGCAGCCAAACAGATAAAAAAGCCATTAATTATTCACATGCGAGAAGCGACTGAGGATACCCTGAGAATTTTGAAAGATGAAAAAGCAGATGAAATTGGTGGTGTAATGCATTGTTTTACCGAATCTTTAGATGTAGCAAAAAAAGCTATCGATTTGAATTTTTATATCTCAATTTCTGGCATTGTAACGTTTAAAAAAGCTGAACAGGTACAGGCCGTAGCTAAAAAAATTCCTATCGAACAGTTGCTAATTGAGACTGATTCACCGTTCCTTGCGCCAGTTCCCCATAGGGGGAAAACGAATGAACCAGGTTTTGTTGTAAATGTTGCTGCTAAAATTGCGGAATTGAGATCGGAAACGCAGGGCGTTATTGCGAACCGGACGCTTAAAAATTTTGAGGCCTTTGTTGGCTTATGAGAATAATTTGGCCATCAATAACGTAGATCCAGGATATTAACAGTCGTATAATATATATTATGTAAACTTTATGTTAGAACTTTTCAAAACGATCAAGAATTACTTAGGACTCTATATAATAGATCACGGTTTTGTTAGGGCGATCTATCCTAACTTTCACGAAGTTGGAAATAATTTATTCAGATCAAGTCAGCCCAGTCCTCGCCAATTAAAAATTTGGAAAAAAAAATTCGGTGTTAAAACAATTGTTAACTTACGGGGGGAAAATGGCTTAGCAGCTTTCAGACTGGAGAAACAAGCTTGTGAAAAGCTAGGATTAAAACTAGTTAACTTCCGGGTTTACTCTAGAAATCCACCGCAGCTAAAAGAAATTATGGGATTAACAAAAATTTTTCAAAATGTAGAATATCCAGCACTCATCCATTGCAAATCTGGGTCGGACCGCACTGGTATCGCAGCGGCCTTATACCGAATTCTTATTTTGAACGAAACTGTTCAAGACGCCGCTGATGAACTGCATTGGTCTTACGGTCATATAAAATCCTCCCATACGGGCGTTCTAGACTACTTTCTAGAATGCTATCTTAGCCAGGCGAAAAAGGAGAAGATATCCTTTTTAGATTGGGTAACTGAGTATGATCCGGTTGTGCTAAAAAACGAATTTCGTAGCTCTGGATATTTGAGCCTTTTAGTTGATAAAATTATTAGACGGGAATGACCAATAGCTTGTTTCTAAGACGTCTCGGGCGTTATGCGCTTAAATATAAGGCTGTTTTGATGGGTTCTGTCCTTGCAATGGTCTCAGTCGCTACACTAGAACCGCTCGTACCTGCTTTATTAAAACCATTAATAGATGAAAACTTTTCGAAGACATCCAATATAAATCCACTAAAAATTCCTTTGTTTTTATTATTGGTATTCTTTTTTAAAGGCATCGCTGAATACGCTTCTAGCGTTTTGAGCCAGTGGATTGCAAATAAAGTTATTACGGACATAAGAGATGATGTTTTCAGCCATCAACTAAAACTATCACTGCAACATTATCAGTCACAATCTCCTGGTCGAATAATATCTAGATTTCTATATGACATTCCACAAATTTCCGCCTCATTATCTGCAGCATGGATCATTGTCATAAGAGACTCTCTAATTATTATTGCTTTGGTTTCTTATCTATTCTATGTTTCCTGGCATTTAACATTGGTAATGTTGATCACTGCCCCCCCGATTATAATTTTAATTAGTCTAGTTGGCAAAAAATTAAGGAAATCAAACTTTGAAATACAAGAGATAACCGGTGTAATGACTAAAACAATAAGTCAAACAACTAGTGGAATCAAAGAAATAAAACTTTATGGAGTAGAAGAAAAAATTTCAGTTTCATTTCGCAAAATATCTGAGCTAATACGGAGAAAAACAATGTACGTCGTCAGATTAACGGCTGCTAATGTGCCAACTGTTCAATTTTTAGCAGCATTAGCTGTAACTATCGTAATTTATTTGGCTACCTTACTGTCGCAAGAGAATGAGCTCACCCCAGGTGCGTTCGTATCTTTTATAGCTGCGATGTCTCTTATGTTCGAGCCAATCAGGAGATTAACAGGGGTGAATTCAATTTTACAGAAAGGATTCGCAGCGTGTGAGAGTATATTTGAAATATTGAATAAACATGAAGAAAATAATCTTGACGGTAGTTCTCCTCCTCCATGGAAAGAAAAACTAAATTCATTGGAAATTGAGTTTCATAATGTAACATTCAAATATCCGGATACCAATGAACTTTCTTTAAATGATATATCTTTTAAAATTCGGAATTGTGAATTTATTGGAATTGTAGGTAGTACCGGTTCTGGCAAGTCGACATTATACAATTTATTTGCCGCATTCTATTTGCCAACAGCCGGGAAAATTAAGATAAATGGAGTTTCTATTACTGAAATATCTAAAAATGATCTACGGGAAAAAATTTCATGGGTTGGGCAGCCTGTTACATTGTTCGATGATTCCGTTTTCGCGAATGTAGCAATTGGAAACAGTCATGCATCGGAAGCTGATGTGACTCGTGTCTTAGAAATTGCTCACTGTAAAGAATTCGTAGAAAAACTACCAAATAAGATGTATACAAATATTGGTCCTAATGGTTCCAATTTATCTGGTGGGCAGAGACAGCGGTTAGCAATTGCAAGAGCATTACTTAGAAATTCGTCTGTCTATTTATTTGACGAAGCAACATCTGCTTTGGATTCTCACTCGGCTGGATTAATACGAACGGTATATGATGGGATTAAGGGGAGAAAGACACTAATTGTTATAAGCCACGATTTAAGTACTCTCAGAAACGCCGATAAGATATTAGTATTCGAAAAAGGAAGGTTAGTAGAGTCAGGGAGCCATTCGGAATTGATCGGAAAAAAATATTACTCTATGTTGATAGAAAAGTAATTAGTTTGATTTTAGTGCAATAGGGAGTTATACACGCTAATATTTCCTTCTACCATTTGATTCACAGAAAATTGTTTATTTATAACCTTAGGGCCTGCATTCCCTAACTTTTTTCGAAGCGCCGGATTTTCAATTAATTTGAGCATCGCTTCCGAAAGATTTTTTCTTGAATTAGGCTCTACTAAGAGTCCATTCACATTATGATGAATAATTTCAGGAATTCCTCCTACTCTGGTTGCAACTACTGGTAATTTAGAGGATGCCGCTTCCAATAAAGCAATTCCAAGCCCTTCCTTTTGAGCAGGATGAACTAAAAAATCGAAATATACCAACACATTACTAATTTCGGAACTATAACCTTTCATATGTATATTTTTCTGCAAATTATTTTGATAGATCTTTTCCAGAATTTTTGTTTTTAGATAGCCTTTCCCATAAATAAATAAATGAATATTTTCATAAATTTGTTTAATATCCGAAAATGCATCAAGGAGAAGCATATGACCTTTTCTTGGGATTAACTGGGCGACTATTAATATTAAAATATTATCCGGCTTCGTTATATTATGTTCCTCCAAAAATGTATCCTTTGATTTCTTAGCTTGTAAATTTGTCTTCGTTTCAATAGCACTTCTCACAGTAATAATTTTCTCTTTCGGCAATCCCTCTTCCACAAGAACTCTATTTATAGCGTTGGATATGGCAATTATTTTTTTGAAAAAAAAGTATCTAATTTTTAGAAAGAAAAATCTTTCCTTGTTATCAACTCTTCGAGTAAGCAAACAGTTTTTCTTTAATAAAAATGATGCTAAACCAGCATAAAAGTCAACTCCCCTCCTACTATGGACATGTATTATGTCGGGATTTTGTTGAACTATAACCTTTACTATGTTGAAAAAAATCGTTAAATCTAGTTCACCCCTATATGAAGTTTCTACTACCTTTACTTTACTTTCAAATTTATTTTTCAATTTGTTATCTTTATGACAGAGAAGAATATTCGCTATGCCTCTGTTTTCTAAGCCTCTGATGAGATACATAACCTGCAGTGATCCCCCATAAAAATTACGTCCACCCTCAATATGTAATATCTTCATTATCAATCTAGCCAGGATGTTTCGTTAACATGTCTAATTCCTTTAAAACAGTTTCTACTGTGACTTCCTTCACCGGAGTATGTGGTCCTTTATATCTAGCATCCTGGTTCTTACTCTTATTACCCATAATTGACCAAATAATTCTGATATTTTTTTCGATAGGGTCTAGATAAGGACAAGTTGACAAAAAAATGGCTATTGTCGGCTTACTCAAACTTACACTCATATGAGTTAAACCAGTATCTACACCAATACAAAATTTTGCTTTACTTATTACAGCTGCAGCTTCTTGCAGATTAGTCTTGTCCACTAATGAGTATACCGAGCGATGGGAAAGTCTGAGGGATAGCTGCTCTTGATATTTATTCAAGCTGTTACCTAGGACAACACATTTCAAACCTGTATTTTTATCAATCTTGTTTATTAGCTCTTCCCAATATTCGGAACTCCAGTGCTTATGGTCTTTTGTAGTAAAGGGAAAAATTACAAAATAATTATTCATTTTTATATTGGGAGGTAGCAAAGATGTTACCTTAATTGATGGGTCGAGTGTAAAGCGAGGATTAAATTGTTGAACATCCAGTCCTAAAACTTTTGCGAATTCATAGTATTCTGAACTAATCCTTTCAGATTTATTGCGACTAACGATTTTGTTAAAAAAAAACTTTCCTATGAACTCAGAACCTAAGGAAATTTTATTTTTTGAGTTGCTTAAAAAAACAAGCAAACTTGTTCTAAACAACCCCTGTAGATCTAGGACCATATCATACTTTGTTATTTGTAGTTCTTTCCTCAATGAAAATATCGTTCGGGTAATCTGTAAAAGAGCAAATTTTTTTATAAGACTCTTAAGCTTTTTTTTCGGAAAAAAAATTACTGCATCTATACATATCTCATTTTTTATTAGTTGTTTATAGTCTTCCTCAATTATCCACGTAATTTTTGAGTCGGGATAAGTCTTTTTAATCGCAGGAATAATTGGCAATGAAAAAATGATATCACCAATTGAAGAAGTCCTTATAATTAAGATATTGATTTTATAATTCTCCGGTAAGGCTAGTTTGAATACTAACATTTTAATCTTTTTTGTTGCTTCGCCGCTACAAATAATTGCTGCAACAGTGATTGCAAAAGAAGAAAAAGACGACATAAATCTTTGTCGAAGAAAAACCGTCTTAGTTTGCTATAAACCCAATCTCAAAGGTATTAGTACCGATTCTATTTGGGATACCATTATTTATATGCCTTGGCCAAGATACCAACCTCTACCTGGTCCTTTTGGAGTTTCAAAAAGATTACTCCGGAATATTCATATGATATCAAAAGTAGTAGGTGATAATCCAACTATTCACTGCTTTTCTGCGACCTATGATAATGAGGCAGTAAATTATTTTATTTATTTTTTTAAGAAATATTCATTAAATTGTTCGTTTTCTTTAATCCCGGACGGAGCCCTTAATCTTGTTAGGCACCCACAAACGTTAGCAAATCGTCTTTTAAAAACCTTTAGAGTGTTTAGGTCACTTTATTCGAAAGAGATTCGATATACTTTTTACAAAGGCGATAGACTTGGAGCCGATGCAAACTTTATAAAATCTATATATATCCTTAATGGATTAAATACGGAGTATGATATAAAAAAAATAATAGAATTAAAGCATTTTTTTTTAGATACTAAGTTTAAAAAAACAACAAGTAGTAAGAAAGCCCTGGTGGTCGGTCAACCATTATCAGGGTACAAGCTAATTGATAATACAGATTTAGTAGAACTTTCCAGCAAGGTAAAGAAATGGTTAGTAAGAGAGAAAATAGAACATATTTATTATAAGACGCATCCAAAGGATGCGCAAAGAAATTTATACGATGAAAGTTATAAGTTATTACCCAGTAATATGGCGATCGAAAAATATTTAGCAAATAATTATTTTGATTATGTGATTGGAGTTCATTCGTCAGTTTTGATTTTTGCAAAACAGTTATATGGAAACGAATCAGAGATCGTTTCATTTGGACTCGACAAAATTCGATTTAAAAATCCCAAATTGAAGAAAAAAATTTTTACTTTGTTTTGTAGTTTGGGTATAACTATTCTTTAATATTATTCAATCAATGAATATCAATAAAGTTTTTGTAGAGTATCCTATCTAGTGAGACTGATTTAATTATCTTCACTATCGTCTTACTTAC
>MDTG01082484.1_pt1 | contig 21180 bp, 20 predicted proteins | sample 811421 | NCBI WGS metagenome assembly MDTG01 (sample SAMN05326645, study PRJNA326480) | marine metagenome | isolation source: seawater | place: Pacific Ocean: South East | collected 2011 | reverse complement strand
TCGCGCAGGTGTACACGTTACTATTGGGGGCGTTTTCTAAAAAAGGGCACAGCTCTATGAGCTGCTTGGTTTTTGGGTCGTGCCAAATTTGTCCTTGATGCACGTATGCGGCAATTTCAGGCGACTCTTCTTGCCATACTTCTATTTCTGCTTTAGACGCGGATAATCCGCCATTGCTGTATTTGATGCAGCATTTACCGCAAGAGTTACAATCTTTCATGGGCTGTATCCGCTGCTGGGGTGTTTAATTTAGGTTGTGTACCGACATGCTTAGGTGCGCAGTTTACCGGTTTTATGCCCGCTATACTTGTGTTTGTGAAGGCTAGTTGTTGTAGATGCGCCGGTTAAGTAAAAACCGGTTTTTACCCTCTTTTTTTGCCCTTAGTAGGGTTTGGTCTGCCCGCTCGATGCAGTCTGTGATGTTACTTTCTTGACCGCATGTTAAATAACCCCCAATGGAAATACTGAGTGCAGGAAGTTGTGGATGCTGAATGCTGCTGACGGCTTTGACTAATGCTGCACCAAGCTCTTTACTTTGAGCGGTATTATAATTTTCTATAATAATTAAAAACTCTTCACCGCCATAGCGGCTTATGAAACCATTTTCAGGTTTTATGTGTTGACGTAATGCTTGTGCAATTAACTGAAGGGCGAGGTCTCCTGCTTTATGCCCATATTGGTCGTTAATTTTTTTAAAGTTATCGGCATCCGCCATCATTACAATCATATTCTTGGGGATGAGCGTATCGTAACTTTCAATTTTTTGCATAATAGCAAGGCGATTAGGTAGCTCGGTTAATGCATCCTTGAGAGATTGTTCTTTTGAATTTTGTTCTTGTGCTTTTAATTGTTGAGTGGATAGAAAATAGTCCAGAAGATAGCGCTCTCTATGAGCCACGGAAAGCAGGCCTAGAATAGTGGTAATTAAAAATACCATGGTATTGTTGAGAATCACCGATATATCGGTGATGGAGAATAAGCTGATGCCCACGCAGTAACTGATCCAACAGATACTGCATACAGCCATGGTTAACCACAACGGTGCCTGGAATAGGGTGCAGCAATAAATGAGAATAATCACGGTGCCTTGTTGATAGGTATCCAGCCCTATGTTGGCGGCTAATATGCCCACATATACAATGACGGTGTTATAGGCCACCAAACAAAATGCTAGCAATAAGTAGGCATTGCCTAGGCTCAAATATTTGAGCATTAATGCCCCTGCTACACAGACAAGCACGACGGTGATTCGGATCCAGGCCAACTCAATAAGATGATCATTAAGAAAGTGGGCATCGGATACTAAAAATATCAGTGACAGTAATAAAGTAATGATGGTGAAAAAGCGGGTAGAGCGAATTTGTTTTTTACGGATGTCATGATTGAACAAAGCCAGCTCAGAGTCACTGAGGGTGTGATGATTCACAAGCGGATTTGTCCATGCCATCAGTGATTCCTTTATTAATCGTGTTCTCCTGTTCACAAAGAGCAGCAATAACACAATGAAGCATAAAGAGTATGACTAAATTATAGTGAGGTAAATGGCCTAAACAAGTGGGTGACGTCATGGGGCGTGCTTTGTTTACAATATTTATCTGTGACGATTGAAGAACATTTGTACCAGGTTTGAGCTTGGGCCGCCGCAAATTTGCTCTAATTTTATCGCCCTAAGGCAAAGCGTTCTGATCGTAAAACTCAGCTAAAGTGGCTGTAATGTGAGGGTTTGGCCATTTTGTGATGCTAAATGCGATCTTTGTTGAATTTATGTCTCAATTAGTGATCTGATGATGTCTATTCCTCCTATTGCATATAATTATTTAAACGGATCGATTGGCTATGATTGAAGTTGAAAACCTGTGTAAATCCCTCACATTAGGTGAGCAAACTCTTAATATTTTAACCAATGTGAATGTTTCAGTGGCGGCAGGTGAGACCATCGCCATTGTTGGCAAGAGTGGTTCGGGTAAGTCTACTTTACTAAGTTTGCTTGCAGGTTTAGATAAAGCATCCAGTGGGCATGTACGTATTCTAGGGCAAGATCTTTCTACAATGAATGAAGACGGTCGTGCTGCGGTGCGCAAGCAGCATGTGGGCTTTGTGTTTCAAAACTTTCAATTGCTGCCTCACCTAAGTGCATTGGATAATGTGATGTTGCCGCTGGAATTAACCGGTGATAGCAATGCAAAAATAAAGGCGCAAAGCTGGTTAGAAAAAGTAGGCCTGTCCGAACGTTTAGACCATCAGCCTAATCAACTCAGTGGCGGTGAGCAGCAGCGAGTGGCCATTGCCCGTGCTTTTGCTTGTGAGCCGGATGTTTTGTTTGCGGATGAACCGACCGGTAACCTTGATGAGCATACCGGTGAAAAAATTGAAGACTTATTGTTTGATTTAAATGCCCAGCTTAATACCACATTGGTGCTGGTTACCCATGATGAAACCCTTGCCAAACGTTGCCAGCGCCAAGTCCACTTAATTGACGGCAAATTAATAGAAACCGTGACCAGTGCGGCTACCAATCTTTAAATACCAGCAGGAGTAAATATGAAACACCATCAGGTTTTTCTGTTGGCATGTAAACATTGGTTTAATGATTTACGCAGCAGTGAAAAACGTTTGTTAATTGCAGCCACGCTATTAGCTGCGTTAAGTATGTCAATGATTTCTAGTTTTAGTGATCGTCTTTCACGCACGATGGAGTATCGAGCCAGCGAATTAATTGCCGGTGATTTAACCATTTTTAGTACACGGGAATTATCTGCAGATTATTTAAGCCATGCTCAATCCCTTGGATTGAATACTTCCTCGGCATTGGGCTTTTCAACCATGGCGTTTGCTAATGAACAATTGCAATTGGTTCGTGTGCGTTCAGTTGAGGACAATTACCCGCTAAAAGGTTACAACCAAGTTGCCAACGGCTTTTATGCGGATGCCAATACTCAGACCCAGCTCATTCAAAAAGCACCTGCATTGGGTTATGTGTGGGCAGAGGAGCGCATCTTACAAAAACTCGGGGCGAAGTTGGGTGACTCAGTTGAAATTGGCAACGCGGTGTTTGTCGTGAATAAAATTCTGCAACAAGACGCCGACCGCTCTGGTAGTTTATTCAGCCCATTTGGCCGGTTACTTATGAACTATGCCGACGTGCCAAAAACCGGTGTGGTGAATCAAGGCAGTCGAATTTGGTACAAACAATATTACACCGGTAAAGAAGATGCATTGGCTGACTTTGTTGATTGGCTCAAGCCGCAACTAAACAAAGCCGATAAGTTAGCCGGCGTAGAAGACAGTCAGAATAATGTGGGTAATGCCTTACAAAAAGCTCAGCAGTATTTGTCTCTTGCCAGTCTGATTAGTGTGCTGTTAGCCGCTGTCGCCATTGCCCTATGTGCCAAACGTTATAGTGAACGCCATTATAATACGGCAGCTTTACTGCGATGTCTGGGGGCGTCCAGTAACCAAGTGCGAAATATATTTATCTATAAATTATCGTTCACTGCCATTGTGGGTGCGGTACTCGGCGCCCTGTTGGGGTTTGTTTTGCATTTTGCGTTACTGCAAACCGTGGCGGATATTTTGCCGAAAGACTTAATGCCTGCTCGTATTTTACCCGTGCTGATCAGCTTGGTGTGTGCGGCGCTGGTGTTGATGTTAGTGGCCATGGCGCCAATTTTAAATTTAAATCAGGTGAGCCCTGTACGAGTATTACGTCGTGAATTGGCACCACAATCGGTTAAAGCTAATGTGTTTTTTGTGCTGGCGGTTGGGATCATGTTGGCCTTAGCGTATTTGCTTACTGGCAGTATCATCTTATCCGTTGTGTTTGTTGTAGGACTTGCAATTTTGTTGCTGGTATACGGAGTGCTGTCGAGCTTGCTGCTTAAAAGTCTTATGAAGGTGCAGCGTTTCCTACCACCATTTTTGCGGGTTGGTTTGAGCCAGTTAGAGCGTCATCAATATTATGCACGCTCTCAAGTGGCGGCGTTTGCGTTTATCTTTACTTCTGTTGCGTTAATCTGGCTGGTGCGCGGAGATTTATTTGAAGACTGGCAACAACAGGTACCTGCGGATACCCCAAACCATTTTGCCATCAATATCTTGCCGGATAAAAAAGTCGCGTTTGAGCAAGCCTTGAGTGATAAAGGCTTAGCCGCCAGTGAGTTTTACCCCATGGTACGTGGACGTTTAACCCATATTAATGGTGTTAACGTAGATGACATTTATCCAGAAGATGACGCGCCCAATGCATTAAAACGTGAGTTGAATTTAACCTGGAGTTCACACCTAACGGAAGACGAAGCCTTATCCAAAGGCCAATGGTTTGATGAAAACTCGGTTAATGAGAATGCCATATCCATGGAGTCGGAACTGGCTCGGCGCTTAAAATTAAATATTGGAGACAGCATAACCTTTAATATTGCTGGAACGGATACGGTCACTAAAGTAAAAAACTTTCGGGATGTGAAATGGGAGAACTTTCGACCTAATTTTTATGTGGTATTTGCTGATGGGGTAATTAATGACTTTCATCATACTTACATCAATAGTTTTTATTTGCCGCCCACTGAAAGCCGTTGGTTAATTGAAATGAATCAGCAGTTTAAAGCGGTAACCATTATTGAGATTGATCAAATTTTAAAACAAGTGCGTGAAATTCTGACGCAGACCAGTGTTGCGGTGGAAGCCATTTTAGCCTTGGTATTAATCTGTGCCATGGTGCTGATGTTTGCAACCTTGCTAAGTACACTGAGTTTACGCAAACACGAAGCCGCGTTATATCGCACATTTGGTGCCAGCAAAAGTATGATTCGAGCGCGCATCCGCAGTGAATATGTGACATTGGCATTGGTGGCCAGTGCGTTGGCGATTGCCTCATTTGAATCCATCAGTTTTGCCTTATATGTGTTTATTTTTGATGTAAGCTGGATGCCCCATTGGTCCTTATGGATAGGGGTGCCATCACTGGCGTTGGTGAGTATTTTAATCAGTGGTTTTTGGGCCAATCGCGATGTATTGAATGCGTCCCCGCGCCAATTATTACAAGATATTTCTTAGGAAACGTATGAGTACATTTCGATGTGTTGAAATTAAACCGCAAACACCCGCCAATGCAGCCATTATTTGGCTGCATGGCTTAGGTGCAAGCAGTGACGACTTTGTGCCCATGGCTAAGCACCTTAAGCTTAGCCCTGATATTGCTATGCACTACGTTTTTCCCGATGCGCCGCTTCGCAGTGTCAGCCTGAACGGCGGAGCAAAGATGCCAGCTTGGTATGACCTGGAAATTCATGGGGTTGAGCGTAAAGCGAATCTTGACGATTTAGCACAGTCACGGGATCAGGTATTGGCAAAAATAGATGAGCTAGTTGCTTTGGGTATTCGAAGTGAGCGCATTATAGTGGCTGGGTTTTCTCAAGGTGGGGCAGTGGCGTATGAGGTATTGTTTCACTGCAAGCAGCCTTTAGCAGGCGTGATGCCCATGAGTACTTATATTGCTGATGATACTCAGGCTGTAAAGTGCCTGTATAAGCAAACCCCAATTTGGATCAGCCACGGAAATCAAGATGATGTGGTACCCATGAGTTTAGGTGAGCGCGCTTTGCACACATTAGAGCAGGGCGGCTTAAGCCCAAAAATGAGTGAATACACCATGGCTCATAATGTTTGCCCATCACAAGTGAAAGATATTCAGGGGTTTATCAACCAGGTGCTTACTTAAGTGAGTAGACCTGCCATTTCTGCCAAGGCATGAAGAACAAATAAGCCTATGGCTAAGAATAGAATGCTTCTAAATTCGCTAATGAAATCAGTGTGGCGCACCATGGATAAAATGGGCGCCACCAGTCCCGCCACAAAAACAGGTTGAACCACCGACAATATGAGTGTGTTTAAATCGCTTTGTTGAAAGCCAATGCCATGGATAAGGGTATTGAAGTTGAATTGAATCACACTCAATGCCACATGAATGATAAAGGCAATGATCGCCATGGCGTTACTGATTAAAGGCGGGTTTTTGATCTGAGTCCGTGTATTCATGCATTTACCAAAATAAGACGCGTTTCCTGTTGGCGGTATTTAACCAGCTTACCTCGCTCGGGTTAGTAATATCTTGTTAATGCTTGATGAAGATTTGTAGCCAGTGCCTTTCAGTAAAGCACTGTTTCATTGCTATACGGGGTCAAAGAGCGGCTATTCAAAGGTTATTGGCAGTGAGGAGGGCCCTTATTAGGGCTCATATATGGAAGGGCTTAGCGCAATCCAAAGCCCTGATTCGGTTTAATGGATATGGGCGTGCAGAGGGTTAGATCTTACAGTTGATCTCGCCGTAATCAGCGCCACGCATCTCAATTTTACAGCGTTGGTTGAGCACCCAGAGTGAGCCTCCACAGCTCAGTTTAGCGCTTTCAAGGCCTCTTGAGATATACCCGCCGCAGCTGCGCGACACGCTCTTGAGCTTGCCCCCTTTACATGAAACGGATAAAGAGTCCTGCCCTTCACGGTTAACCGTGCAGTTTTTTTCGATTTCTACGTAGCTAAAGTCGAATCCTTTGACTTTGCTGCCCTCTAAATCGGCACTGAATGCCTGCTGAGTGATTAATAAGCTGAATAAGATGCTGAGCAGGATTGGCATGGGAGGTCCCTTACGATAATGTGAATAGACAAATTAAGCCGACGCTTTTTATCTACATTAGACCAATACTGGCGCATGGCCAGTATTCCCGATAGAATACGCCCCCTGATTTTATCCGTATTGGCCAAGAAATGGTCGATGTTCTATCCCTTTAGGAGCACTTAATGTCCAAGATCAATAAGATTGTTTTGGCCTACTCCGGTGGTTTGGATACCTCTGTAATCGCAAAATGGTTACAAGAAGAGTATCAAGCTGAAATCGTAACGTTTACTGCTGACCTTGGTCAGGGTGAAGAGTTAGAGCCTGCACGCGCAAAAGCCAAGGCTATGGGTATCAAAGAAATCTACATTGAAGACTTGCGCGAAGAGTTTGCCCGCGACTTCGTTTTCCCAATGTTCCGCGCCAATGCTATTTATGAAGGTGAGTACTATTTAGGCACCTCAATTGCGCGCCCATTGATTGCTAAGCGTTTGATTGAGATTGCTAACGAAACTGGCGCCGATGCTATTTCTCACGGTGCGACCGGTAAAGGTAATGACCAGGTGCGTTTTGAGCTGGGCGCATACGCGCTTAAGCCTGGCGTTCAAGTGATTGCCCCTTGGCGTGAATGGGACCTAAATAGCCGTGAAAAATTGATGGCTTACTGTGCTGATCACGGTATCCAAGTTGAAAATAAAGCGGGTAAGAAGTCTCCATACTCTATGGATGCTAACTTGCTGCACATCTCATACGAAGGTGACTTAATTGAAGATCCTTGGAATGAGCCAGAAGAAGACATGTGGTTGTGGACCAAGTCTCCTGAAGACGCGCCTGATACGCCAACTTACCTAGATATCACCTTTAAAGGCGGTGACATTGTTGCCATCGACGATAAAGACATGAGCCCTGCCACTGTGATGGAATACCTGAACAAGGTAGCCGGTGAAAACGGTGTGGGTCGTACGGATATCGTTGAGAACCGTTATGTGGGCATGAAAGCCCGTGGCTGCTATGAAACCCCAGCGGGTTTTGTGATGCTTAAAGCGCACCGCGCCATTGAATCTTTAACGTTAGACCGTGACGCGGCTCACCTGAAAGATGAAATGATGCCTCGCTACGCTGAGCTGGTTTATAACGGTTACTGGTGGAGCCCTGAGCGTAAAATGCTGCAAGCGGCCATTGATGAAACGCAAACCCACGTAAACGGTACCGTACGTATTAAACTGTACAAAGGTAACGTGATTGTTGTGGGCCGTAAGTCTGAAGACTCTTTGTTTGACGAAAGCATTGCAACGTTTGAAGACGATGCTGGCGCTTACGATCAAAAAGATGCGGCTGGCTTCATTAAGTTGAATGCATTGCGTTTACGTATCGCTGCGAAAAAAGGCCGTAACCTACTTTAAACGTTAAAGTGGTTAGGTATTAAAAAAGCCTCGCTTTGTAAAAAGCGGGGCTTTTTTGTGGGCGTTACATTAAATCAAGTGGGTGCATTAACCATTGAAACCGTAACGCTGTTTTTGAGCGTTTGGTTTTGTCTCTGCCAATGCTCTAATGCTTAAACGTTTCCTTTTTCACCACAAACGCGCCACGAATATCTCCAAGGTTAAAACCAGTTGCTTTATCGTTAGGGTAAAGTTCGGACAGTTTCTCTTGAACGGCGGGCTTAAGATTACTGCCGTGACAGGCTAAACATGGCTCGCCTGTTGGAATGGCTTTTACAAAGTACCAACCGTCTGCTCTTTGTTCATTGTGTTCAATACGGCTAATGGCTTCGCCATTTTGCTTACGCTGCTCAAAATCTAAAAGTACATTTCTCAGCCAAGCATCTGCTGTGTTGTTTGGGTTGCGTACTTTGAGTGATGTCCGGCTAATGTCCCATGGTGTTTGGCTATGTTGGGTGGCAATGGCTGGTGCACTTAGGTTACAGACCTTAATGGCTGCAACAGGGCCGTCCGCCTTCATGGTGCTCACTAATACTTGTTTAAGGTCTTTTGCAAAGCCTTGAATGGTTCCACGTGCCGCTTGTACATCAGGGGCTGGCTGGGCCTGTAAAAGGGATGAGCCTATCAGGGTGGTCAGTATGAGGATGAAACGCATCATCGCCTCCTTTATATTAGTTTTACCTAATTTAAATGGTTGTCGGCGTTTCTTCAAGTGATTTGTTGGGTAGATACAAAAAAGCCAGTTCATTGAACTGGCTTTTTAAGATGAAGAACTCACGGTTAGGGGTTAATTTTGCCCGTCAAAATGCAGTAATAGTCCTTTACTGTTTTTGCTTAACACCTGTTGCTCGAGGTAATCGGCCACGTCTTTTTGGTTCAGCTTGGCAATGTAATCGGCAAGGGTTTGTTGGGTGTTGAACTGCGCATTATCGCGGTCGATTTCACTCCAAAAACGGTTGCTCTTCTCTTTAAGATTGAGCGGCTTTTTCGTTAGATTGGTAATTAAACCTTGCTGATGCGCCTTAAAGTCGCCATCGCCCATGTTACGAATCTGCTCCACGTAAGTGGTTAAGAACTGCTGACTTTCATCAAATAACGTGGCTGAGTCGGTACCTGGTGATTGAACGATAAAGGCAAGTCCACCTTGATCAAGCATGGGGTAGGGTGTGGCAAATACCACATACCCGTATTTTTTCTCCGTGCGCATATAGGTGTAGTAAGGTGCTCGGACAATTTGCCCCAATAAACCCATGGTGGCGCGCTCTTTAAGTGTGTCGGTGACCGCTTGGACGTACCAGGTCATGGCGTTGTCATTATGCTCTGCGTTGATAGCTTGCCTAGATAAACGGGCAGGTAGCTGCACCACATGTTTACGTTCAACCGATACCATACGCGTGTTTTGCATTAACGATTGCTTGATGGTGTCGGCGGTGTTCAATAAGTCCACTTCGCTAATATTGCCGTGGCCTAATACGATGGTTTCGACCTGATCAAAAAATTGGGCGCTAAACGCAAGCACATCCTCTAAGGTGGCCTCTTTTACGGCGTTCATGAGTGCTTGCTCATTAAAGCTTGGTTGAATAAGACGCTGGTTCAATTCAGCAATGGAGCGCTCGAACGGTTTTTGTTTTAACGCATTCTCATAGGCCCGTATCAGCTCTTGTTGGGCTTGCTGCCATTGTTGTTCATTGGCTTTGAATTGGTTGAGTTCACTGACAATTCTTTCCAATAACACATCCTGCTTGTCGCGGTAGCCATATAAACGAATACCCAGGCCACGCATATGACCATACAAGCTGTATTCTTGTCCGGCTAATAAGGCAGGGTAGCTAAAGCTGTTTAGATGGTCATTGAGCAGTTTAACCCAGGCATCAAGCATGACTTGGTTATGGGCGCTTTGCTTGATGAGCGGTGAGCGAATATTCACAAAGATACTACTTTGTGGTCCGTTAAAACCGGTGTCTTGCATATGCCATAACTGCACATCGCTTGCTTGCTTCACTCGCGCAGGTTTGTCCTGGTTGGTGTTATTTAAGATAGTAATGTCTTGTGGGATGAAGGGGTTGGCCTCAGGTAAGTGCAAGCCTTCGGCTAATTCAGCGCTGTTCCAAGCTTCTTGAAGCGTTTCAGCTAATGGCGTCACCGAGTAAGGCGCGGCAAACCAGGTTTCGACTTGGTCTGTCTCGACGTTTGGCGCAACCAGGGTACGAATGGTGTTATCAGGTGTTAATTTCGCCAGTAAGCTTTGAATACGAAGGGCGTCGAACTCCTCCCAAAGGTAAGGGCCTTGTAGGATGTCTTTGGGTTTGAACTCGTGCATGTTCATGCTTAAACCCTGTACTAGGCTTGCTGGCTGCTGGCCTGGGGCAAACGTAAACTGCAAATGGCTAAGCTGCTTTTCTTCGTCAAATACCCATTCGTTAACGCCTTTTTCTTGAATTAAACGAATATAGGCAAACAACTGCGCACTAATATCATCAATGTGCTTTAGGCCCGTTTCGGTCAGGCTAATGTTAACTTGTATGGCGCTGTTGTTACTGATTTTACTGGAAAGTCCGGCGCTTAAGCCTTCAGCCCAACCTTGTTGTTTTAACCAGGCTAATAAGCTGCCTTGTCCTTCGTGACCCAGTAAATGACCAATGAATTGGGTGGGCTTTTTCTTGTAATCGCTCACGGCTTCATTAAGTGGGAAGGTGAAGCTTAAGTTAAGCAGCTGTTTAACCGGCTCGATACGCACATCTTTAGGCAGTTCAGGGTAAAGCTCAGCTGGATAAGTATCCACGACGGCTTGTTTGTTCTCGATAGGGTCAAATAACGTTTCGGCCCAAGTTTGTAATTCGTTCAGTGGCTGAGGCCCATAAATGACCAGTGTCATGAGGTTCGCGCTGTAGTAACGATCATAAAAAGCGATCAGGTCATCGCGCACCTTGCTGGTGTCATTATCACTTAAGGTATCAAGGCGGCCAGTGGCAAACTGGCTAGCAGGGTGAACTGGATTAATTAAAGTTTTGTTCACGTACTGCATGCGACGGTAGTCGTCTTTATATTTAGATTGATACTCACTGTGTACGGCATTTTTTTCCCGTTGCACGTATTCTTCTGTGAATAGAGGCTCATAGAAAAAACGGCTAAAACGATCAAGTGCGCCACCTAGTTGGGAGGCCTCTACTTGGAAAAAATAGTTGGTGTGCTCGGGTGCGGTAAACGCGTTATGCATGCCACCATGCTGGTTAATAAAGCTTTGGTACTCGCCAGCGGTTGGGTAGGTTTTTGTGCCCAGAAACAACATATGTTCGAGGAAATGGGCAAGTCCGGGGCGAGAGCTTGGATCTTGTAAGCTGCCTACGTTCACATCGAGGCTGGCGGCCCCGTGATCGGCATCGTCATCGCTTATCAGTAGCACTTGAAGTTGGTTATCAAGCTCTAAATAGCGGTATTGCTTGGTGTCTTGGCTGCTGGTGACGGGTTGAGGGTCAAAAGCACCGCGAAAAAAGCTAAATACAATCGCCAAAAAGATGGCAAAGAAAAACGTGCGATTGCGCGTAAGCATGAAGTCTCCTTATTTTTCAGCCAGCTTGCTCAATGTTTGTTGAGCCAATGCGGTGGCTTGTTTGATATCCAAGTCTTGTCCTTGAGCGATGAATTCAAGTGCCGTTTTGCTGTCGTCTAATTTTTCAAAAAGGGACATGTATTCTTTGTTGAATGCCGCTTCAATGGCTTGGTAAACCGTTTCTGTTGTCTTAGCATTGACCTTGCCCATCTCGGCTTGTTCCTTTAAAGCTTTGATTGTGGCGCTGGCGATACGATTAAATGCTTTTTCTTTATTCACTGGAGACTCTTTGATCATTGTGCTGAATGGAAAGTGTGGGGGATTCTACCTTAATCGGCCATAGTAACGATACACATCGAATAGCTCATTTAAGCGATTTTAGAAAGGTTGCGGCCGGCGTCTTTGGCCTCATAGAGGGCTTTGTCAGCGCGTTTCAGAATATCTTCGACACTGGCATCATGGTTGTTTTCAGCAATGCCTAAACTGATTGAGATGGTTAGTGTGCTGCCTTTTTGGGTGTCCACTTCAATGCCGAGAACCGCAAGTCGAACCCGTTCAGCCACCTCTAATGCACCTGCTAGAGGGGTGTCCGGTAGGCATAATACAAACTCTTCTCCGCCGTAACGCCCGCATAAATCTACCTTGCGCAATTGCAGTTTCAGTAAGTCAGCCAGCGCAATGATGGCGCAATCGCCTACGAGGTGGCCATATTCATCGTTTACCTGCTTGAAGTGATCGATATCTAACATGATAAAAGATAATGGGCGATCTGAGCGGCGGGTTTGTTCTAGCTCACGATCAGCCAGCTCAAAGAAGTGACGGCGATTCATTAAACCGGTTAACGGGTCCGTGGTGGCCCATTTCTCTAGTAAGTCTTGTCGTTCTTTTTCGCGCAGCGCCGCTCTGACTCGCGCCAGCAGGACAACCAAGCTGTAGGGTTTGATGATGTAATCAAATGCGCCCATATCAAGGCCTTCGGCTACGTTTTCATCGTCCGCATTAGCCGTCACGAGAATAATTGGGATATTTTCTGTTTCAGGGTTATTTTTAATGGTGGCCAGTACGTCTAAACCGCTCATGACAGGCATCATCACATCCAGAAGAATGAGATCGATGGTATCAGGAGCCGCCGTCAGGATCTCCAATGCTTGTTTACCACTTTGTGATTCTATTACATGATAATTCTCATCACTCAAATGCACATTTAAGATCTGTAAATTAGCAGGTACATCATCAACAATTAAAATATTGGCCATAAAGTCATAATAGCTGTGTTTGATTAAACTATAGCTTAAGCTCAGTAATTTTTAAGTGAGTTGCCATTTGTTCGTTAAATGATGCGAATAGTCGACTAAATGACAAACATAGTGTGTGTGGTCATGCGATATAGTCTGGGTATCCTATACTGGCTAAAGGGCTTAGCAACGGGTGGCGATTATGACTGTGTTCTTGCTGTTATTGGCTTTATGTCCCGCTGTATGGTCCCTAGAAGTCAGTACCTTAGCTCCTCAGTCCTCTGCGGTACTTTTAGGTGTCGACAACACCCTATGGTGGCTAGTGGCCCTGCTAATGCTGCTTGTCTTTTTGGCATTGGGTTACGGTTATCGTGTGACCTGCATGATGAAAAAAGAGCACGCCAAGATGCAAGCCATTTGGCATCATTTACCCGATATTCTCACCGAGGTGGATAGCGACGGGCAAATCATTGCTCTTAATAAGTCTTTTGTTAATAAGTTGACTGTGCAACAAATGATTGGCACCAGCTGTTATGCATACTTAACCGATGAGGGGAAAGCGCTGTTTCGTCGACACCTTCATCAAGCATTGAGCACAGGCCAGCCCAGCGAATATGAGTTGTCAGTATCGTTTAAAGGCACTATCAAAAATATTCATAACCGCATCATTGCACTGCAAACGGACCAAGCATCCCATGCGATTGTGGTGACCTCTGACGTCACCCGCTACAAAAGCGCACAACGTATTCTTGAGCAAGATAAACAGCATTTTGAGCGTATTGTGCAAAGTAAGGCGCAGTTTTTAATTAATGTGGGTCAGCAAATGCGAGCCCCATCTGTTTTGTTAAAAGATACCTTAGCTTCGATAAAGGAAGGTCCGTTACATGTAAGCTCCCAACAACTGGATACCTTACAAGCGAGTATTGAACATTTAACACAAATAGTGGATGACGTGGCTTTATTGGCTCACTCTAAGCAAGGTGAGGTGTCACTAGAATCGGTAAATACGAGTTTATGGCACTTGGTAGATGATATTGAAGCGCTTTATTTCCCGCAGTCGTTACCATTACACATCAACCTTACGATCCAGCATGACCCTTTACCTCATTATATTATTACTGATGTATTTCGTTTGCGTCAGGTGTTGTATAACTTAATGAGTGGTCACCTTAGTATTTGTCAGCAAGGAAATATCAATCTCTGCATTAAACAAGATCAACTTGCCCAAGAGCTTGTGGTTCAGTTTACCATCACTAATGAGTCATTAACTGACGATGCTCAAAGCTGGGTCGACTATTTCAATAAAAACTTAGAAGATGCCAAGGTGGCAGCCTTGGATACTCATCATGTGGCAGCATTTAATATCGCACAAAACCTAGCGAGTCATCTTAAAGGTAATATTGGGGCAAGACTGACGCAGTACGGTGCTATCGAACAATGGTTTACCTTGCCGGTTAAAGGGGTTAAGCAACAGGATTCATTCTCAATATTTAAACAAACCCCTGTTACCTTGGCGATTAAAAATGTATCGGCATTAACCTGGTTTAGGGTGTTCTTTCAATCCATGCAGCTGCCTTTTAAGGAAACGGATGAGACCAGCCTACCCAAAAGTATGAGCTTATTAGTCAGTGATTATTGTCAATCAGACCAATGTGAGTGGTTGTGGTGGCTTGGGGATTCAAGTGCATTATCAGCGACCCATGGGGTGGTTTTAACGCCCCCGTTTCGCCGTGAAGCCTTATATTACCGGTTGAGTGATTATCAAGCGGCTCAATCGGATGTGATCAACGGCCCATCGCCTAAGCGCATCTTGTTAGTAGAAGATAATTTAAATAATCAGCTAGTGATTAAACGCACACTAGAAAAGCTGGGTTATGAAGTTGCCGTGGCTAATAACGGAGAAGAAGGGCTGGCGCAATTTAAAGTGCTTGAAGTAGATTGCGTTATTATGGATATTCAAATGCCCATCATGGATGGCATAGAGGCTACCCGACAAATTCGACATCTGGATAAACCCTATATTCCCGTTATTGCACTAACAGCGAATAGCCAAAAAGAAATAGAGGATGCATGTTTTGCTGCGGGCATGGATAGCTTTCTCACCAAGCCCATTTCTCGTCAAGCTATTCAATCTACTTTAGAGTCCTTCTTAGGCAAACCAAGTCCCGTTCAAGATTCTAAATAATTGCTATACCCTGATTGATTTAAAGTAATGGCCCAAAGGGTAAAAACTTATTCTCGGTATGAGCTTTGACCCATTGTACTAATTCGCGGTCGACACCTTGAGCTTTTCTATACAGCTTAAACAAAGGGATCACAGCGGATTGTTCGCCCAGCGACCAGTTGCCTTGCTGCTCAGCCAGGGTAAAAAGACCGATCAGTTGTTTTAACTGTGTCGACGTTAATTGAGCTGCGACTTGCTGCCAAATTTTGCCATCAACTTGTGCTAATGGCTGAATCCAATCCAAATCTGAGGTAAGGTCACACTCTAGTGGTTGATCTTCACTCAAGGCCAATAAGCGGGCTAGTTGCTCGTCACTGATTTGAGCGGTTTTGTTTACCGGTTGCCATGAATCAACGGACACAGACTTCTCCTGAAATCAAACAAAGGCTAAACCTTATTGTCCCACATGGTGGGCAGAAGAAAAACCTGAGCTTTTGTAAGGTAATTGAATGACAGCGATACAGACATTTTATTTTAAACTCCTCAGTACCGTGCAATATGCAATAGGCTCAAGCTTATTTTATTCGGGGGTCGCAGGTTGGAATAAACACCTGCATGGGTTTGCTATGAAACAGTTACAGCGAGCCAGTCATAAGCATCATGAGGGCGCACAGAAACTGATGGCGTCTTTACTCACTTACCGTGGTGAAAGTGCCATTGATAAACGCGCTGGTGTTGCTTTGCTTCATACTGCAGCGCAGCAAGGAGATGCTCAGTCTCAGTTTTTATACGCCGAGGCGCTGCTCAAATCAGATGTGATACTGCCCACAACCCATCAATCAAGCGCATTATCCTGGTATGAGGCCGCCGCTGAGCAAGGCCATGCCATGGCGGCATTAAGGCTAAGTAAAGCATATGCCGCGGGTTCACTTGGCTTAGAAAAAAATGAAAAGAAAGCCCAGCACTGGTCAGAAAAATTTATGCAGCATAGTCAGAATATGAGTCCTAAAAAATGAGTTTAGCGTCATTTGATGATATCCGTGCTTATCACGATCATGAGGTCAACGCCGTATTGGCGTCATTGCTAGAGGATGGTGAATTTCTTCAATTTGTTGCTCAGCATCAGTTTCCATATTTGAACCGTTTTTTACCACGCTGGACACAAAAGAAAATCCAATCGGGTTTAGATCAGCACTTTAAGCGAATTGATAGTATTCAAACATGGCAGAATCAGTTAACGCCCCATGTTGAAAAGCTGATGAAAAAAACCATTAGTGAGTTTAAAGTCAGTGGACTTGAAAACCTAAGTAAAGATCAAACCTATGTGTTTATCAGCAATCATCGTGATATTGCTATGGATCCTTTGTTGGTGAACTTTGCATTACTAAAAGCCGGTTTTAATACCAGTAAGGTCGCAATAGGGGATAATTTACTCGGCCGCCAATTTGTCGCTAAGCTCATGCGTTTGAATAAAAGCTTTGTGGTTAAACGTTCGGTAGAGGGGCGGCGCGAAAAATTAAAAGCAGTACAGGATCTATCGGATTATATTCACCACTGTGTTCGGTCAAATCAGCATGTGTGGATTGCACAAAAAGAAGGTCGTGCCAAAGATGGCGTGGACCTGACCGATACAGCTGTACTCAAAATGCTGCATATGGCTGGCCGCAAATTAGGCTGGGAGTTTAACCAGAGTATGGCATTTTTGAATGTGGTTCCTGTTTCCATTAGTTATGAATGGGACCCATGTGATATTGATAAAGCGCAAGAACGTTTAACGGTTGAGCAAAACGGACGTTATGAAAAATCCTTAGATGAAGATTTTTTAAGTATTGTAAAAGGTTTACAAGGAGATAAAGGGCGCGTGGCATTGCATTTTAGTGAACCGTTATCCCTAGAAAGCAATTTAGCTGAGCAATGGAGTCAAGCCATTGATGAAAGTATTCATCGCCATTATCACTTATTTGAAAATAATCACCTTGCGTTATCGCTATTTGAAAGTAAAACAAATGATGCTTCTTCTAATGTGCATTTGAAAGGTCGTGATGGTAAAAAAATAAAAGGGATGTGGCATAAGCGATTTAAATCTGTGCCAAAAGGGGTGTTGAAAAATATAGAACAATATTACGCTCAGCCCGTCTTATTAAAAAATAAAATTGAGAAGCAAGATGCACAATAAATCCATTCTGCCGTTTGGTCTGGTTACCATAAGTTTGTTGGCTGTGACCCTAGCTTATAGCTGGTGGCATAATGATGCATGTCAAACATTAGAAGATCAGCTTGGGCAAGGGTATTTTTTACGTTGGGCGAAACCGCAGCTATTGCTTGTTAATGCTGGCAAAGAGCCGATGTTGATTCAATCTGATAGTCATTCAAAGGCATGTGAAATGATGTTAGATAAAATTAATCAAGATGTAAGTGAGAATTAAAACGATTATGGATAAGTACCTTGATCACACTCAAGCCTTTATCGATGAGTATTTAGAAAAAGGGGGCAGCACAGAAGAAGCTCAACAAGTATTGCAACATTTACTTGAATTAGCGGTTGTCATGTATCGAAAAGGGGATATTAAACATGTGCAACAGGCTCAAAAAGCAGAGCTTGTTTGCCAGCTTAAAAAGGGCAGTCGACGAGTGACCCTAACTGAGTAGCGCCTCTATTTTTAATCCTTAACTATTTAATGCAGCGCGCAAGGCATCTTTTAGTGACGCAGGACCAATGGTCTTATCAAACAAAGCACACACTCCAGCTTGGCGCACGGCACTTAAACGACTGGAGTTTTGTTCGCTGGTGACCATTAAAATAGGTAAATAGGAATACTCTGAGTTAAGTAAGTAATTGGCCAATTCTTCACCGTTCATATGTGGCATGTTGTAGTCACTGATAATAAAGTCCACGGGCTCGCTTTTAATAATATCAATGGCTTGTAATCCATTTTCCGCTTCAACGATTTGCTCAATACCACAGGCTTGTAACAAACGCACCACATGGCGACGAGCAGTTAATGAGTCGTCAACCACTAAGCCTTTTAGTGACTCCACATCAATGTCTTCTAACTCCATGTACTCAACTTCAATGGTGTCTTTTGCCGCATTTAGTGCCGTAAAAAAAGCCCGTTTATCAAAAGGCTTAGGTAACACAGCTAAAACACCGGCTTGTTTGATATCGTCTAGCATTTGTTTATCGGTTTCACTAGAGACAAGCATAAAATTTAGATCTTGAGTATCTGGGTTTTGGCGCAAAACATTGAGGAATTCAATGGCGTTCATGTCGTCGAAATACATGGCACTAATAATCAGGTCTGGCTGTTGTTTTTGTGCATATTCCAGCGCGTCTTTACCTGTGCTGCACACGTCTACATTTGAGATCAATTGATCGCTCATCATATTCTTAAGGAATTTACTTTGTGTGGTAGACGGTTCAATTAAAAGGACCGTGAGATCTTTGACGTCTAATGGCATAATGCACCCAAAATACATGATTATTTTGAGTATAGATGATGCAAATGAGAATGCTTGGTAAATGATCTTGCCAAGGCTCAAATAGCAAACTGTGCTAGTGTAAAAAAGTAAGTAAGGAAATACTATGTCAGACCATGCTCATTTGAGTAGACAAGCCACGATTGCCAGCGTAGCTGTCGCACTGATTCTTATTATCGCTAAGACTTGGGCATATTGGTCTACAGGCTCAGTCAGCCTGCTTGGCTCTCTGCTTGATTCTATGCTGGACGGCGTCACTTCGCTGATTAACTTCATTGCACTGCGATATGCCCTTATTCCTGCCGATGACGATCATAAGTTTGGCCATGGCAAATTAGAGTCCATTGCCGCCCTTGCTCAATCTGCCTTTATGGTTGGCTCAGCGGTCGTATTAGTACTCAATAGTTTCGATGTAATGCTCGATAATCGTCAGATGGTGAATAGTCATATCGGTATCGCGGTGAGTGTTCTTGCTATTGTCTTGACACTTGGACTGGTTACTTTTCAAAAATACGTCATCAGCAAATCCAAGTCGTTAATTGTTGAAGCCGATTCCTTGCATTATCAAGGTGACCTGTTAATGAATGCCGCAGTGCTGATTGCTATGGCACTAGTGGGTTTTGGCTGGTATTGGATTGACTCCATTATGGCCATCGGCATTGGTGTATTCTTGTGTGTCAACGCTTGGCATGTTGGTGTTAAGGCCTTCAAAGAGTTAATGGATGAGCATCTACCTGAAGTGGAAGCTATTGTTGAAAAATTAGTGCGAAAGGAACATGGCCCAGAAGGTTGCCACGATGTGCGCTGTCGTCAGTCTGGCCCTGATTTATTTATTCAATTTCATTTAGAACTTGATGAAAACCTGGCACTTTGGTCTGCCCATGAAATTGGCGATCGGATTGAGAAGAAAATAAAAGAAGCGTACCCAAATGCCGATGTATTAGTACATCATGATCCCGTTAAGGTTGAGGGCTAGTTTTGTTGAAGTGGTGTTTCTGGGTATTGGTTATGCTTAGTTGCAGTGCAAGCTGGAGCGCTCCAGAAGAAGCCAGCTTCCATGAGTTTGAGCCACCTGCACCGGATCAAGATTATACAGTTACAGATGACCATGCTGCGGTTGACGATTATAAAGGTCTGGAGTTTTTAGACTGGAGCCAAGGTTTGGCTTCTAGTTATGTTGAGAGCTTAAATGATGGTGTTGATTCCTTTTTTATGGGGGCTTTCTTCGATGATGATATTCTAGAAGACGAGTCATCCGGCAGTAATGGACGTATATATTTTACCAGCCGACGTGAAGATGGGTTAGATCCCAATTATAAAGCAGGCTTAAATTTACGATTGGTACTTCCCCGCACTCGAGATCGTTTTAAGCTACTGGTTGAAACCGATGAAAATGAAGATGATGCCGATGAAACCAATGTGTTGGGTACAACGGATAACGTCACTTATTCAACGGCCATTCGTGTGGACTTCGAAGAACGCCGTCGCTGGAAAACCAGTCTCGATAATGGGGTGAGGTGGGCAGGGGAGCCAGTTTATTTCTCCAGAGTCAGGGTAAGGCGCACCGATTATTATGATACTTGGCGAACCAGGATGTCTCAAACCGTTTCATGGCGTACTGATGAGCACTGGGGGGCTCGATTTAGTAGCAGCGCCATTCGCCCCATCGATTTCACTAAACACTTTAGAATGGGCTTTGCTGCAGATTATTTATTAGATGATGATTTTGCTGAGTTAGACAGCAATCTGGCGATCTTCGATGAACTCAGCCCCCGTGCCGCCATGCTATATAAGCTGGCTTTTTTTGGTGATACCGAAGATGTAACGCAACTTAACGAAGTGGTGCTATCCGTGAGTTATCGCCGCAAAATGCTTAAACAGTACCTATTTGCCGAATTAGTGCCTGAAGTAGGCTGGCCTCGAGAGAATGATTTTAAAGCAACGCCTGCCATTACGTTGTTAATAGAAATGATCTTAGGGGCGGATGAATAAATAAAGACTAAATAAAAAATGCGCCTAGGGCGCATTTTTTATTTGATTAGGCGGAGTAATTTACACGCCTTTTAATTTCTCGTTTAAGCACCTTCGTTTGCGCTGAACATACCCTCAAATAATAGAGTTGATAAGTAGCGTTCACCACTATCGGGTAGTATTACAACGATGGTTTTCTCTTTAAACTCATCAAGTTTTGCAATTCGAAGGGCCGCAGCCAGTGCCGCACCACATGAAATCCCCGCCATGATGCCTTCTTCGGCCATTAGGCGTCTTGCGGTTTCAATGGCAAGTTCGTTACTGACCGCTTCAACCCGATCAACCATGGATAAATCTAGGTTATCAGGAATGAAATTCGCACCAATCCCTTGAATTTTATGGGGTGCTGGTGTGATGGCTTCACCTTTCATTGCTTGGGCAATAATTTGTGACGCTTCTGGCTCAACAGCAACAGATGTAATGGCTTTGCCTTGCGTGTTTTTGATGTAACGGCTAATACCGGTAATGGTACCACCAGTGCCGACACCCGCGACGACGACATCAACACTGCCGTCGGTATCATTCCAGATCTCAGGACCAGTGGTTTGCTCATGAATAGCAGGATTGGCAGGGTTGCTAAATTGCTGTGGCATGAAACGGGTGTCAGGTGATTCATCAAAAAGAGATTGGGCCTTTTCGATGGCGCCTTTCATGCCTTTTGCACCTTCTGTTAG
>MDTG01242427.1_pt1 | contig 21184 bp, 15 predicted proteins | sample 811421 | NCBI WGS metagenome assembly MDTG01 (sample SAMN05326645, study PRJNA326480) | marine metagenome | isolation source: seawater | place: Pacific Ocean: South East | collected 2011 | reverse complement strand
GCGGTGAGCCGCCGCGCGTCGTCGTCGGCGCCCGCCTCTTCGTCCGAGTCGCCGCTCGGCTCCTCGTGTTCCCCCAGCGCCTCCAGGTCCGCCGTCGCGATCCACCGGTCCTTGTTGTCATGGCTGTGCAGCACGAACAGCACGCCCGTCCCGTCCCGCGACCACTCCACAGCCTCGACCACGAACGGGCGGGGGGTGCCGCCTGCCTCGCCGTCGCCCTCGTTCTCCTCGCGTTCCGACGCGCCATCGGACTCATCGTCTGACGCCTCGCCCGCCTCCGCGGGATCCTCGTCTCCCGCCGACTCGTCCTGCGATTCACCCGCGTCTTCCGCGTTCACATCCTCGTCCTCGTCGCCCTTCTCCTTCAGCCACGCGAGCGGGTCCTGCGTGATCGTCGGGAGCTTCGACGCGTCCATCCAATGCACGCGTTCGTTGACGAGGTCGATCAGCACGACCGAGTCGCTCCGCCGCTTCTCGATCCCCACCTTCGGGCGCACGCCCGAGGTCGAGACATACCCGTCCTCGTTCACATACGCCGGCATCTCGTCCCGCTTCGCACGACCGGGATCCTTCGAGACCGTCAGCGCCATCCAGCGCCCGTTGGGCGAGAGCGCCCGAGCGTGCACCCGCCAGCCCTCACCCAGATAAAACGGGCCCGGAACCCTTGTCGCGTCCGCGTCCCGGCGAGCGTCCCGCTGCGCATCGCGCTCTTCTTCGCGGGCCTCCCGATCGCGCACGATCTCGAACAGGCGGTGCTGCTGCTCGGTCAGGTAGTCCCGGTCCTTTTCCTTTTCCTTTCTCTCCACAACCTCGGGGTCGTCGGCCGTCCGGATATCCGCCGCCTGGTGCTCGCTCCCCGTGTCCGCGTCCCGGATCACCCACACCCCGTCCCGCCGGAACGCGAGCGACCCGCTGGTCATCCACATGGGCGACGACTCGCCCGCCGTTGTGCGCGTGATCTGGGTCAGCGCCCCGGTCTGCATGTCGCGCACGAAGATGTCCCCGGAGCGGGCGAACGCCTTCTTCGTGTGTTCCTCGTTGAAGACCCCGCCGCGTGCGCTCGCGAAGGGCAATTCGTCGTCGGGGATCACCGCCGGTTCCGCGCCCGCCTCGGCGCGCACACGCCATCGGTCGCTCAGACGCGACCCCTCCCGCTCCCGATCGAACAGCACCGATCGCCCGTCCCACGACCACGCGATGTTCGAAGGGCTGCGCGCGATCCACTCCGGATCCGCCATGATCTGCTTGAGCGTGGGCGTCCGCACCGCCGCCTCGCTCGGGACTTCCGCGACCGCGCCCACCTGCGCCGACGCCCCGGCGCTCATGAGCACCCCGACCGAAACCATCAACACCGCCGCGAAACGCCCGCGTATCCGCATGAATACTGTCTCCGAAACGCCGCGAGGCGGGAGCGGTCGCCCCGCACGCCCCACGCGGCAATGATCTGACCGACACGAGACGCGAACGGCGCCCCGAACGCGTCAGCATACAAGCCCCGCCGGACCGAAGACCGGAGCACACGCGATGACCACGACCGCGAGCATGCGCACGATGGACGACCCGACCAGCGGGGCCTGGAGTTGGCAACCCCAGCCCGCCGCCCGCGCCCTCGTCGAGGAGCGACTCGTCGCCTTCCTTGAGAAGTGCCCCGAGGCCGCCCGGTTCGGCGAGCAACTCCTCTGCGACACCGGCACCCACATCACGGATTGGGTGGGCGTCATCCTCACCCCCGACACGCCCGAGACGCGCGAGCGCCTCGAAGCCGCGGGCTATGTCCCCCGCACCACCGAGTTCGTGGACGCGGACATCCACTTCGCGTTCTGGAACCCCGCCGCGAGCACACCCGACATCCTGCTCACCGAGTCCGACCGCATGTCGGTGGGCCTGCTCGTCGATTCCGTCGCGGACTTCTTTGCCGCCAACCAGCTCTCGGGCGTCGATCTCATCCAGGGCGAGCCCTTCGCCCGCGCCCGGTGGGCCCAGGTCGCCCAGGGCGACGGCGCGGCGCTCTGGGTCTTCGAACGCCACGGCTACAACGGCTTCCACCTCAAGTTCGAGATCGCCGAGCACCGCATCGCCGCGGCCCATCACCTCGAGCGCTTCCGAGCCCGCGCCCGCCGGGGCGACCAGTCCCGCGCGCACGAGGAGATCGAACGCGCGATCCGCGCCGCCGCCGACGAGCTCGGGCCCGAGTGGGCCGCCGACCTGTTCATGAACGCCGAGCGTGAGTTCTTCCTCCGCAACCACTGCGCCGCGAGCAGCCAGTGCGTCCGCCAGGCTTCGCTGGGGCTGGGCCTGTCCAACACCGACCACTTCGTCTACGCGTCCAGCGCCCCGGGCCTCTCTGGCACGCTCGAGCTCTTCGCCGCCCTCGGGTTCGAGCGCCGCGAGTCCTTCGCCGCGGGCGATGCCGACAACGCGATCGTGCTCGAGCAGCCCGTCACGGGGCATGTCGTTGCGGTGGTGAGCCCCTCGGGCGATGCCCCGGGCATCGCGGGCTCGTGGGCCCGCCTCATCGGCGAGGGCCTCCTCGCCTCGGGCCCCGCCGGTCTCGCGCTGCGGGGCAGCCCCGAGACATTGGCGCCGCTCCTGAGCCTCGCGGGCGAAAGCCGGGTCGCCGTGGCCTCGGTCCCCGTCGCCTCGGACCGTCTCGAGACCGCCGCGAGCGAGGGCCTCATCGACGACCGCGTCGCCCACACCCTCCGCAACGGGGGCGTCATCGGGCCCGTCCTCTCGGTCGTCAACCGCGCCGACGGCTCGCGTGCCCTCACCGCCGATACGCTCGCCTGGCGCATCCCGGGGCACGGCTGAGCCTCACAGCAATGCGTCGCGCTCTCCACGATGCCCCGGAGAGCGTGAAGGCCCTGCGCGACAATCCGCGCGCGCTGTCTCGCGGCCACGATCGCAAAGAAAAAGCCCCGCGGCAAACGCCGCGGGGCTCGTGAAAGTCAGAAGGTGCCGATCAGGCGATCACGGGCAGCCGGCCGTGAACTCGCTGATGAACAGCTGGACATCCGAGAGGTCCCAGACGCCGAAGGGCTCGGCGATGTCCGCCGCGGGGCCCTGCCCGTTGAAGCCCGCGATGAACCCCTGGACATCGCTCAGGTCGAGCACGCCGAACGGTGCGGCGTTGTCCGCGAGGTTGCAGCCGCTCTGGACCGACGGGACGACGGTGGTGACGGTCACGACCTCGGACGAGCCGGGCACGCCGATCTCGTTGCGCCACAGGCCGATCTCGACCTCACCCGTGGTGGGGGGCGTGCTGGTGGTCACGGTGTAGTTGTACATCGTGCCCCAACGCAGCGCGTTGGTGTTGAGGCCCGCGTCCGCGGCCGACCAGGTGACCATCCCGCTGCCCTCGCTGACGCTCCAGTCGGTCAGGTCGTAGGGGTCGCCCGAGTGGTAATCGACATCGTGGAAGCCCGTCGAGACCGACGCGCCGGGGACCGCGAAGCTGTCCGCCGAGCGGTGGCTCGTCTGGTTGTGCAGCGCGTACTCGTAGGTCCAGGTGCCGTCGCCGTTGTCGATCGCCAACGCCGCGAGGTTGAACATGCCCTCGTTGGGCACGATGACCTCCTGCAGGTCGACATCGGGGTTCACGGCCTTCCACGCGTGGATCGGCGCCTGCTCGCGGCGGGTGAACGAGGTCACCGACACATTGGTCTGGTTCGAGCTCAGCACGACCGGGCGGTACGACGAGTTGTTGTTCTGGTTGCCCGCCGCCGCGTCATCGGGGCTCACATACTGCGAGCCGATGTAATAGGTGCCGCCCGCCTCGAGGTCCGCGACCTCGACCTGCAGACGCTTATAGATGGTGTTGCCGCTCTGACCGCGACCACCGAAGGGCCAGTTGAAGAAGCCGTTGTACGCGTTGACCTCGGTCTTCGTGCCCAGGTTGGTCTGCTGACCGTTCAGGCTCGTCGAATAGGGGTCCGAGCACCCGACACCCAGCAGGCTGAACGACCCGGGGGGCTGGCAGGTGTCGCACACATTGCCCGTCAGCGCCGCGAAGCCGTGCTTCAGCCACGACTGGCCGAGCTGCTCGATGCGGGTACCCTCCGCGTTCACGCGGTACATCGTCTGCCCGATGACCGGGTGACGGTTCGTCCCGTCGAACCACTCGAGGGGCGTGTCGCCGATGTTGCAGGAGGTCGTCGCGATCGAGTACGCGCGGATCGTCCCGGCTTGGCCGTAATAGCGAACGCTGGGCATATCGCCCACGATGACATCCGGGCCGACACTCCCGGCCTGCGCGACGCCGCAGGTCAACCCGGCCATGATGCAGAGAATGGCAGACTTCTTCACGGTTTTCTCCCTAGTTTGGAACGATCCGACTGCTCGGCAGCGCCGAAAACAGATGCCTTGACGAATTCAGGCTTGGCTGCGATGAGCCCCCTCCGAGGTCCGCCAAGGTAGTCCATGCGGCTCCCGCACACAAGCCCGCCGCGGAATTCCGCCCGGATTCGGCAAGAAATGCACAAAACAAACTCTAAACATAGAAAAAACGACCCTGATTTCAGGGTCGTGGTTGGGGTTTTGTGCGTTACTCCAGCCAAATCCCGAGCCCATTCAGGGGGGGGAGATCGGCCCGGTGCACGCCGACTCAGGGGCAGCCCGCGTTGAACGAGCCGATGAACGCCTGCACATCCGCGAGGTCCCACACCCCGCTCGGCTCCGCGATGTCCGCGATCGGATCCTGGCTCGCGAAGCCCCCGATGAACGCCTGCACATCCGCGAGATCCAGCACGCCGAACGGCTCGGCGACATCCGCCGCGACGCAGCCCGCGGGCCCGCACGCCGCCGCCCGCACCGCGAACGCGTCCACACCCGCCTCGATCGTGTTCCCGACCCCAGCGTCCGCGACCGTGAACCGCATCCGGAGCGTCTGTGCCCCCGCCGCGAAGTCCGACACGCGATAGGTCCGCGGCGCCCAGCCGGGGGTGGACGGGAGCGAGTCGATCGTGCTCCACCCCGACCCGTCCGCGCTGAACTCGACCAGCAGCCGATCGCTCGACCCGTCCGCGTTCATCCAGAGCGAGACATCCACGAACGCCTCGGTCGCGTCGCCCAGGTCGATGACCGGTGTCGTAAGCCGCGTCGGACCGCCGTCAAGATCGACATTCGTCCCCAGCCCGGTCGTCCAGCACGAGCCCGACCCGTCCGCGTCGCGGTTGGGCCCACCCTGCCGATCGCTCGCGGAGGGCACGCCGCGCTCCCAGCCGCCCGAAGACACGCCTTCGTTCGCGATGGTCCACCCCGCGTCCGCTTCGCCGTCGGCGCTCGCGAGTTCGACCCACTCGTCGGTCGAAAACGCCGTGAAGGTGACCGCCGGCGCCGAGGGCGGGAACGCGAAGGGCGTCCCGTCCGCGCCGACCGCCGAGAAGTAGTACGACACATCCGCGCCGCAGTCGGTCGCCGGGAACGACGCGAACCAGTCGCCCGCGACGCCCGCGCTCATCACGGTCTCGACCCATCCCGATCCGTCGTTGGTGTGCAGCGTCACGCCGTCCTGGGGCGCCGGGCCCGTGAAGTCCGCGACGAGTTCCACCCCGATCGCCGTCCCGCCCGCAGGGTCAACCCGCGACGGCGCCGCGTCCAGAAGCCGGATCACGCCCGGCTGCGGGCCGTCCGCGACCCCGCGCGGCTGCATCACCCCGCTGCGGAACCCCGTGTTCATGAAGTTCGTCCCGCTGTTCGACGAGGTGCTGCTGGTGCCGCACCCGCCGTTGGTGTGGATGCCGATCGCCATCCCGGTGATGTCGTCTTGGACCGCCGAGCCCGAGTTGCCCCCCGTCGTGTCGGGGCGATACCGCACCGTCGATCCGCTGATGCTGAACAGGGGCCCCGCATGGGTCTTCTGCACCGACCCCCACGACGCGGGCACCGGGAAGCTCACCGTCCCGTACCCCGTGATGCGGATGGGCCGCCCGTCGCTGGGCGGCATCTCCGTCGCGAGCAGGTACGAGTCCTTCTGCGCGTCCACCGGGCTCAACCCCGTGTTCGAGTTGTTGAACACCCCGAAGACCGACCAGTCGTTCCCGATCGACCACGAGGGCGAGCTCTGCAGGCTCGCGCCGTCCACCGGGTACTGGTGCTCCGGCGCCGGGGGCACCACCGACCCGCCGCTGGTGCGCAGCGGGACATTGAACCAGAGCGTGTCCCCCGCGTTCGCGCCGCAGTGGTCCGCGGTGATCGCGCTGTTCGCGCGGTTGTTGAAAAGCCACGCCGTACAGCCCTGCGGCGCCAGCCGCGCCGCACGCGGGTCGTTGCTCAGCTGCCGATCGTCCGCCCCGTCGCAGATCGTGCGGCTATCCAGCGAGGGCAGCCCCCCGTCCACCCCGTTGATGCGCACCCGCGCCGGCGCCGAGCCCGCCTGCAGGATCACATCGATGAACACCAAGTCGCCCTCGAAGTACGCCGAGCTGTTGGACCACTGCGCCAGCGACTCCGCGTTCAGGCGATGGAAGTGCCCCGAGCGCGCGCTCGTCACAATCAGTTCCGCCCCTTCCGGGAGCACCGTCTCACCGAAGTACACGCGGATCCAGTCCGACCCCGCCGCCTCGACCGCTTCGCTGTACACCACCCCCGCCCCCGACGCGGGCGCCTCGAGATCACCCGAATCGATCGCGAGTGGCGTCCGGTCGAAGTTCAGCGGCGCCGTTTGACCCGCCGCGAGACCGCAGACCGACGCAAGAACCGCCGCCACCAGACCAACACGCTGACCGTTCATACAACATCCCCTGTTCACGAATCGAAAAGAACGACAGACCGAAGCAGCGTGACGAACGCCGCACGCGAATCCCATCGCCATGCCCTGGCAGGACACCGGGACGCACACACCGGTCCGAGACCGGCGCCGATCGACCGGCACGACAGCCGTCGAGCGGGCGCTCCAGAGCCGGAACGCGAACCAACAGCGTCCGCCGAGAAGAAACCGGCTCGGCTCCGAGAATAGCGGATGCCGCCCTCCGATGGAACCCTTTTCCGCGAGGGGTGCGACGCGGGAACGCCGCCTGTCCCGCCTCAGGGGCGTGCCCCGGGCTCATCCGCCTCTTCCCAAGACTCGAGAATCGCCGCGAGCCGGTCCGCGAACCCCGCCATCGCCGTGCTCGGGAGCAGCGCCAGCGGATCATCGATCAGCGCCACGCGACCTTCGCGCACCGCGCGGATGTCCAGATCGCCCAGCCGACCCAGCCGCGCGAGGAGGTCAGCTTCGCCCACCGACGCCCGCGCCGTGCCCACACCCCGAGGCGAGATCAGCACGATCCCCGCGGGGTCGAGCCGCAGCACATCCTCCGCGTCCAGTTCCATCCAGGGCGATCCTTCTTCGATCGCGGGGGTCCCGCCGATGCGCCGGAGGATCTGGTCGTGGAACGAGCCGGGTCCGAGCACCCCGGGGGGCGTCGTCGATCCCAGCAGCAGCACCGGACCAACGCCCCCGAACCCCTCGCCCCGGACCGACCACGCCCGCGCGAGCGTCGCGCTGGGGAGCGTCGCCTCCAGCTTCGCCGCGGGGTCCTCGAACCGCATCACGCGCGGGACGCCCGGGACGGGCCCGGGCACGCCCGCGGGACGGTCCGATCGCTCCACGCCCAGATCCACCACCCCGTACGCGATCGCGAGGTCGTCGACCGTGTGCGCGATGTCGTCGATCGTCAGCAGCGTCACCCGGCGCACCGCCCATCCGTGCTGCGTCGCGAGCGTCTCCAGCGTCGGGGGCAGGGGCCGCGAGCCCCACTCGATGATCACCTCCGTGGGCTCGACCGAGAGAATCCCCTCGTAATCCAGCGCCTCCTGGTGCCCGACCGCCGGCACGCTGTCGGGCAGCACCAGGTCATAGTCGTGCTTGCCGACGATCAGGTCCGCGAGCCCCAGGTCGCGCAGCATTACCGCGACCGCCGGGCTCAGCACGACCAACCGCTCACCCCGGGCCGATGCGTCCGACTCCCCGCCCCCCGCCGCCGCGGGCGCCGACGAGCCCCCGCACCCGGCGCACACCGCAACCGCGACCACCAGCATCGCCCGCACGATCCAGCCCGCGAAGCGTTCGCCGGTTCTCACGATCCGTTCCCCCGGATCGTGCGCACGACCGCGTCCCGCAGCGCCAGCAAATCGCGATCGTCATGCAGCACCCACGCCCAGGACCGGTCCCGGGCGATCTCTCGGCTCGCGAGCGCATCCGCCACCCGCGCCGCCTCCCGATCGAACGCCGCGATCGCCTCCGCGTGCTCGTCGCGCACGCGATCGAGCAGGCGGTGCATCTCCGCGAACAGCGCCGCACGCTCGCCGGTGTCCGATGCCCCCGCGATCGCGCCGACGAGTTCCCGCTTCCGTGCCGCCGCGGCTCGGGCACCCTCGCCCGAGCCCAGCATCGAGGGGTGATGCCGCGCGTGGTGCGCGCGCCAGCGCGCGTCGCGCAGGTCCGCGCGCGTGACATCGGGGATGCCCAGGTCGAGCGTCAGCGTCGCGGTGACGACCCCGATCGGCGCGAGCGTCCAGCCCATCCACGAGCCGAGCCATTCCTCGGTCACCAGGTCGTACGCGCCGCCCCCCGTGCCGTGGATGAACAGGTCGCACCCCAGCGCGCGCAGCAGACCTGTGAACAGGAGCGCCTTGGGCCGCAGGTCCGACGCGGGCGTCGAGGCGAGGTCTCCGGCGCGCACGCCGATGAGCGTCCCGCTCCCGGAGACCGCCCACAGCGGGAGCTCCGTGTTGCCGGGAGTGCGCTCGTCCACAACCAGGGGTCGCACGCCCGAGTCCGGGTGCGCCCGCGCCGCGTCGTTGTACGCACGGACGCACGCGAGCGGGTCGCGCGCCATCGCCTCGATCAGCGAGCCGAACGCATCGGTCGTGTGCTTCTCGGTCGCGAGCACCGCCGGCGCCGGGCTCGCGAGGCCCAGCCGCTCACCGAGCAGCGCGCGCTGCGCCGCGATCTGCCGCGCCGCGTGCGAGCCCCCCCCCGCCGCGAGCAGGCGATCGCGGGCTTGGGCCAGACCCTCTGGCAGGTCACCCGTTTCGCCAAAGAGGTTCGTCTCGCCCCGCACCCAGCGCCCGTGGAGATGCCGGGGGAACGCGACCGTCCCGGGGTCCTCCGCCGCGTGATCGGGCACGCACCACGCCGCGACCGCGGGCCGACCCGCGTCGGTCTCCCGCGCCGCGACGGCGTCCGCCGCGAAGTACTTCGCGAGGATCCCCGGATGCCAGAACACGGGCTGGTGCCCCGTCATCACGACCGCCCGATCGTCGGGCAGGCCCAGCTCCCGCCGGAAAGACGCGGCCTCGGGGGAAACGGAGGTCGGCGCCCGCCACCCGCGCACGCCCTCGTCGATGATCAGGTCACGATGCCGCTCAGGCGAGGCGGGCCGAGCCGGCGCGGGGTTGGTCGTCTCGGCGCACACGCCCTCAGGTTACGCGTCGTCGCAGCAGGGCGCGGCCAAGCCGCTGCCCGCGCCCGCCGGGAGCTTGTCGAGTCGGGCGCAGATCTCCTCGTGCAGCACCGAGCGGTAGTGCGCGAGCCGGTGGTCCGGGTCGTCGAGCAACCCGCCGAACGACCGGTTGGGGTCGTTGTAGATGCGCCGGATTGCTCGCTCCTCGATGCGCGCGCCCGCCGCGACGAGCTGCACCCAGAGCTGCATCGGGAAGGCGTACCCGTCCTCCGTGAGCCGAAGCCGATCCATCATCGCGACCCGGTGTGCCTTGAACCCGCAGAACCCGTCGGTCAGCGACAGACCGAGCCGGTCGTTGAGCTCGCGGGTGATCGTCCGGTTGATCGCGCGCCGTGAATTCGGAGGCTCCCCGATCGGCTCAAGCGTCTCGTCGAGATAGCGCGACCCGCTGATGATGTCGGGGCCCGCTGCGTGCGCCCGCCCGATCGCCCCGAAGAACCCGGGCAGTTCATCGGGCTCGTGCTGCTCGTCGCAGTCCATCGTGATGACCCAATCGAAGCCGCGATCGTGCGCGCGCCGGAACGCGGACCGCAGGCTGCGACCGTACCCAAGGTTGCCCTCGTGCCGGATGAGATCCAGCCCGAGCGGTTCTCGGACCTGCTCGATCGCCCGCGCGGTCCCGTCGGTCGAGCCATCGTCGATCAGCAGCACATGCTCCGCGTGCGCACGCACACGCTCGACGACGGCGCACACCGTCTTCTCCTCGTTGTAGACAGGGATCGCGATCAGTGTCTTCATGCGGCCTCGTTCCCGTTTGGGGTGCTGAGGGGGGTCAACGCACGCGGGCGTCTCGATGTTCCACCAAATCGTGGAGGGGCGGCGGGTTCCGATCCGCTCGCGGCGTTCAGCGGGTTCGCGGATGCGGGGTCAGACGGATTCAGCCGCCGGCGTGCGCACGCTCGGCGCGAGCCGCCTGTTCGCGTTCCGTCCGTGCCAGGCTCGTGAACGCGGCGAACCCGAAGGGCTCACTCGAAACCGTCTTGTCGTCGCTGTTCTGGGCGCGGGCCGCCTCTTCCATCTGCCGGACCAGCGACTCGCTGAGCGCGTGGACCGAGGCGATCTCGTGGATCGGGAGGGTGTACACCTCCCCGGATGGGGTGCGGATCTGGAAGATCGAGCACTGCACATCCGCCGCGAGCATCCGGTCCTGCTGGGGTCGGTGCGTGGGCAGGCTGCACGCGAACACCGGGTAGACATCCGCGATCGGAATGCGCTGACCCAGGCGGGTGATGACCGCCATGCGCCCGTCGAACAGCTCGTGCGAGGGCGAAGGGCTCGTCGCAGCGCCCTCCGCGGTGGGGGAGAGCCGACCCGAGAAGTTCGCCGCGGTGACCGCGAGCGACGAGAGGATCTCGCGCACGACATTGTGCCAGAAGAGCTCGCGGCGCTCCGCGGTCTGCCCCGACGGACAGGGCGTGTTCGCACCGCTCGCCACATGGGGTGACAGCTCCGCGGTTTTCTGGATCGGTTCGGCCATGAGCGGAGCGTATGCGCGCAGGCGACGCGCCCGTTTTACCGCCGCCGGTAGGTCTCGATCCGGTCGTCGAGCCGCGACAGGTCGTACTCGAGGTCGCGCACCGCGCCGCGCCACGCGCTCAGACGCGTCCCCGTCGGGCCCCCGATCTGCGTCGGGGTGTCCTCGTCGGGGGGAGGCGGCATCTGCAGGATCTCCGGATAGGTCTCCGTCAGCGACGCGATCTCCGCGATCGCGGCGCGGCTGGGCTCGACGAGCGCCGCGGCGGCCCGCGCCGCCTCGTGGTACTCGTGCGGCATGATCCGTGTCGTCCCGGGCCGTCCCGCGCGCACATCGAGCGCCGCGTCCGCCTGCCCGATCGCGGCGCGCACGCGTTCGACCAACTCGAGGCATCGCGCGTGGGAATCCGTGAGCCCGCTCTCGATCTCGATCGTTTCGAGCGGGCGGGCCCGCGCGCCCAGCGCCGACGCGAACGCGCGCCCCGTCCGGTGCGTGCCGATCCGGAAGAGCCGCGACGCGGTCTCGCTTTCGACACGGAACGACCAGCCTTCGGGCGTGCGCACGACCAGCGGCGCGCCGCGCGCGGGCTCTTCGGTGCTGATCGCGGGCGCGCCGTTCTCGTCGAGCGCGACCCACAGCGAGGACCGCGGCGCGAGGGCCGATTCGTAGACGGCGCGGTCGAGCGGGCCGCGCTCCGCGAGGTCCCGCGCGAGGCTGCGCAGGTCCAGGTTGACGACCGCCCAGTCCTCGATGTCGGGGTTCAGGGCCGTCAGGTCATCGCCGGGATCGCGCCGGGCGGTCGTTCGCGGCGCGAGGCCCGCGTGGTCCGCCGCGAGCGCGAGGGCGATCATCCCGGGCCCGACGCGCCGGTCGCGCCGGTCGGCGAGCCAGACCGCGGTGGGGGCCTCGACGCTCATCATCGCGCGCACCGCGTCGTGCAAGAGGTCGGGGCGCGCGCGGTTCCCGCTGAGTTCCACGAGGATCAGGCTCGGGGCGCGCGCGTCGAGTTCTCGGAGCGCCGTCGTGAACGCGTCCGCGGTGGCGCGCGCATCGAGGTCCCCGTCGAGCGTGAGCACCGCGTGCCGCGCCGACGGCGCGGGGCGCCCCGGCGCGTCCGCCCACGAGCGCGACGCGAGGCACGCCGCGAGCGCGCACACGATCGCTCGTGCGGTGCGGACCCACGAGCGCGGGGGATCGGATTGTGTGGGGCGCCGGCACAAACGGACCAGAGCGTACCACGCGCGTGCGCGGCCGAGCCGGAAAAGACGACGCGATCGGGTCTTGGGAGCGGATCAACCGCCTTGCGCGAGGAAGTCGGTTCCGGGTTGGGCCGATACGCAGCGAACGGATGGTTCGTTGTCTATGGAGAGACACACATGAGTACCCCCGCGAAGAACTTTGAGGACCTGCGTTCGATCCTGGGCAAGCTGGATCGGAAGATCGATTCGGCACGCTCGCGGCGGCTGGGGCTGGACCCCGAGCCCGAGGAACGCGCGTTCTCGGAAGACGGGGGGCCGCTCATTGGCAAGGCCGAAGACCCCGAGTCCACGGCTTCGGAGCCCGCAGAGACGAGCGAGACCGACGACGCCGTCCGCCGCCGCTCGCCCTATGGCCGCGCCAAGCCCCTGAATCGGGGTGGTTCAAACGGGTCGGCGTCGGGTTGGCTGGGCGGCGCCTGATCGAGCCCCTGTCCGGTTTCCTCGCCACGCATCCTGAAAGCGCTTGCCGCGGCGGATCGAGGGGATAGCATTCTCCCGTGCGCCGCTGTTTGTGCGCCCGCGGCGAACCGACGACCAACGCAGGCGAATCGGTCGCCTGTCGTGGCTCTGGGGCAATGGTGTAATTGGTAGCACGACAGATTCTGATTCTGTTAGTTGGGGTTCGAGTCCCTGTTGCCCTATTTCGAGCAGCGCCCGCCGATCGGCGGGCGTTGTTGCTTTTGGGCGTCGTGCCGTGCAGCCGCGGAGTTCCGCACGCGGGCAGAAAAAACCCCCGGGCCGGCGCCGGGGGCAGCGTGGCTTGATCACCGTGCGGCGGGCGAGGACTCGTCAGGGGCAACCGCTGTTGAAGTCGTCGATGAACGCCTGGACATCCGCGAGGTCGAACACACCGGCGGGCGCGGCGATGTCCGCGATGGGCTGCTGGGCCGTGAACCCGTCGATGAAGGCCTGAACATCCGCGAGATCGAGCACCGCGAGCGGCTCGGCGAGGTCCGCGGCGTTGCACGCCTGGGGGCCCGTGATCGCGAGGTTCGGGCGCCAGTTTTCGAGGGTGCACCGCATGCGGTTGATCTGGTCGGGCGTGAACCGCTCCATGCAGATGTCATCCGCGTAGTCCATGTAGTTATCGAAGGGAGCGGGCAGGCCGCAACTGGTGCGCCCGCCCGGGCAGCCGAAGGTGGGGGAGGATTCGGGGTTGGTGTCGCAGATGCGGTCGCCGTTCGTGGCGCAGGAGGCGGTGGACTGGCAGCCCCCGTTGAAGGTGTGGTAGAGGCCCAGGTAGTGCCCGACCTCGTGGGTGGTGGTGCGTCCGAGGTGGAACGGGACGAGGGGGGCGTTGCGTCCGAAGGAGGAATAGAGGACGACGACGCGGTCGGAGTTGGACCCGACGATGCCGCCCTGGGGCAGGCTGGGGACATAGCCGAGCGCGCCGGATGCGGAGTTGGTGTAGATGTTGAGGTAGCGGTTGGTGTCCCAGGCGAGGGCGTTCCAGTAGGACCCGCTGTCGTTGAACCAGCTGTTGTTGGTGGTGTATGTGATGCCGTTGGTGGGGTTGCCCTGCGGATCCTCGGTCGCGAGGAAGAACTCGATCTGGGCGTCGTCGCCCGCGCCGCCGTTCGTGCCGGCGATCGCGAGAAAGTCCTCGTTGAGCACATCGATCTGCGAGCGGACACGGCTCTCGGGGATGAACCCGGTCCCGCTCGTGGACTGGATGACATGGACGACGACGGGGATGCGGCGCACGCCCTGGTCGGGCTGATACTGCGGCTCGACGCGGGTGCGGTTGAAATCGCAGTCGGCGCCGGTGCCCCGGATATCGACTCCGGGATCGTCGAAACCGGTGATGCAGCGGGTGTGCTCGGTGTGGAAGTACCCGGAATCCGCGACCGCTTCCCACGAGTCGTAGGTGACGCCGTCGATGATGATCTCGGTGTCGCTGATGATCTGGAAGGGCGTGGCGCCGATGCCGATGCGCGCGGGCTGCTCGGTATCGCCGAGCGGCGCAGCGCCCAGGGGGGCGGTCACAAGCGTGAGGGCGAGCGTGGTGAGCATGGACTGATCTCCTGCGAGCGTCGCGGCCCCGCGCGCGTGGGCGCACGAGACGATCCAAGAAGCACCCGGCGGATGCGGCTCGCGTGATGTGAAGTCCGAGAACGGACGAGACCCGGCGCCCCGGGAACGGGGCGAGACAGATTGCGATACGCACCCTATCGCCCCGGGATCCCGTGTGGAAGAGGCGATGCGGAGATTCGGGTGCGATTCCGTTCGGCTGGAATCGGTTCCGGACGCTCGTGGACGGCTAAACACGATTCGCCGTGTTGATCGGAATGGCTGGTCCTGTAAGCTCGGTGCGCGGTCTTCGTGCGCGCGGATACCGTGCGTTGGTTCGGGAATTGCGGAGAGATACCGGAGGTTGGGTCTATGTGTCGTGCCGCGTCGGTGGGATCGGCTGGTTCGCTCGCCCTGGTCGCGGGTCTGGGCTCGTTCGCCTGCGTCGCCTTCGGGGGCGTGGATTGCATTCCCGAATTCGTCCCTTCGCCGGCGCTCCAGAGCGTCAGCGGAGCGCATCTTCAACGCGACGGGGACCGGATGGTGCTGCAGGACTATCTCGGCACCGGCGCGGGCGGGCCTTCGATCCGGCTGTACGACATCTCGGTGCCCGCGTCACCCGTTGAGATCGGGAGCATCCCCGTGCCCGGCGTTCGCCAGATGGAATTCCGGGGCGATTGGATTGTGTACCGGGACACACTCGACGATCTCGTGACGATCGAGGTCGGGGTGGACGGCTCGCTTGTCGAGCGCGATCGGGTCGACCTGTTCAACTCGCCGTTCCGTTCCGGGCGCGGGGAGATGGCGTTCGAGAGCGGGGTCGTGGTGCTCAACGCCGCGGCGGACTGCCCGCTGCTCGACTGTCCCTGGGCCTATCGGCTCTACAGGATCGGGAGCGATGGCTCGCTGATCCTCAGCGGAGACGGTTTCGGTCCCGACATTGATTTCACGGTCGGGGGGGGCGACGGGGTGGTGTACGGGACCATCGACGGGAGCCTCGTCGCGTACGGCTCGCTGTCCGATGATCCCGTTCGATTCGACCGGATCGCGGAGGTGGGCGAGGGGATCTTTGCCGACGGGCTGGGTCTTGATTCGTCAACGGCGTGGGTGCTCGACGGGGTGTTCTCGAGCAATTCGAGCACGCTGTACGCGTTCGATCGGACGGATCCGGCGGATCTGCTTCCGTTGCCCTCGGCGACCTTCGCCGGGTGGGGGACATCGCTCGTGGTGGGCGGCGGGCTGGCGGTGGTGGGGACGAGCTCGCCGAACGGCAATCTGCTGTTCGATCTGCGGGATCCCGAGGCTGGGGCGCGGCCGCTTGGTTCGATTGCGCCTGGTGCCTCGCTCATCGTGGGGCGCACGATGTATCTGGGAGGAAGTCAGGTTCGGGTCTACGACCTGTCGCCCTGCCTCCCGGAGTGCAACGCCGCGGATCTCGCGGAGCCCTTCGGCGTGTTGGACCTCGACGATGTGGTGGCGTTCGTGAGCGGCTTCACCGCGGGCGCGCCGATCGCGGATCTCGACTGGAACGGCGTGCTGGATCTCGACGATGTCGAGGGCTTCGTGGTCGCGTTCGGCGACGGCTGCCCTTGACGCGGGATCGGGTCGAGGGTGTTGTCAGGTCGCGGGCGTCCGGGCCGCGTGGTCGGGCCCGAGCTGGATGCTGAGCAGATCCGCGTAGCGCCCGGACCTGGCGGCGAGCTCGTCGTGGGTGCCCATCTCCGCGGTGCGCCCCTTTTCGAGCACGATGATCGTGTCCGCGTGCCGGATCGTGCTGAGGCGGTGGGCGATGACGAAGCTGGTGCGGCCTTCCATGAGGCGGTCGAGGCTGGCCTGGATGAGCCGCTCGGATTCGCTGTCGAGGTTGCTCGTCGCCTCGTCGAGGATCAGGATGCGCGGGTCCGCGAGGACCGCTCGCGCGATCGCGAGGCGTTGCTTCTGCCCGCCGGACAGGCGCACGCCGCGCTCGCCGATCAGGGAGTCGTACCCGTCCTCGAGTTCGTCGATGAACCCCGAGGCGTTCGCGATCTCCGCGGCGTGGACGATGTCGCTCATGCTCGCGTTCCGCCTGGCGTAGGCGATGTTCTCCGCGACGGATCCGTCGAAGAGGAAGACATCCTGCTCGACGATGCCCAGCAGCCTGCGGTACGACTCGAGCTCGATGTCGCGGAGGTCGTTGCCGTCGAGGGCGATCGTGCCCCGCGTCGGGTCGTAGAACCGCGCGATGAGGTTGCACAGGGTTGTCTTGCCCGAACCCGAAGGACCCACGAGCGCGATGGTCTGCCCCGGTTCCGCGGTGAACGAGATGTCCGCGAGGACTTCCTGGGGCGAGGCGAGCGCGTCGGCGCCTTTTTTCTTGTGACGCGGGTAGGCGAACGCGACACCGTCGAGCGTGAGGCGACCCGAGACGCGCGCCCTGGTGAGGACGATCGGTGCCTCGGAAACCGGCCCGTCGGTCTCGAACTCGCGGTGCTCTTCGAGGAGATCCAGCGTCCGGTCGAACCCCGCGAGCTGCGACTGGATCTGGGCGGCGGTCGCGACGAGGGCCTCGAGCGGGCCCAGGAGCATCAGGACATAGGCGCTGAAGGCCATCAGGTCGCCGATCGTCAGGTCGCCCTCCAGGACGCGCCACCCGCCGTAGATCATGACACCCGCGCTGGCGAGCGGGATGAGCACCTGCCAGGCGTACTCGAGCATCCGGCTCCACCACCACGCGAGCAATTCCTGGCGCAGCATCAGGTGGTTGTCGCGCGTGAAGCGCCCGGTCTCGGCGTGGTCGCGGTGGAAGCCGCGCACGACGCGGATGCCCCCGAACGACTCGGTCGCCTGCGCGTCGATGCCCTGCCTGGTCTTGCGGACATCGCGGTAGACGGGGCGGATCCGGTTGATCCATGTGCGATGGCTGAACCACACGATCGGGATGAAGACGAGCGCACCCGCGAGGAGGCGCCAATCGACCAGCGCGAGGATCGCGAGCGTGCCCGTCAGCTGGATGATCGCCCGCCACGGGTTGTAGATCATGCTGAAGAGCAGCTCGGCCGCGTTGCCCGCGTCTTCGCGCAGGATGCTCGCGACGCCCCCCGACTTGAGCTCGCTGATCCGGCTGAGCGGCAGGCGGACCGCGTGCGCGAACGCTTTCTTGCGGAGCATCGCCTGCGTCCGCTTGGTGAGCTTCGTGCACTGCCAGCGGCCCGACAACGCGATCGACGCGGCGAGCAGGCTGACAACAAGGATCGAGCCCCCCAGCGCGAACAGCAGGGTGCGCCTCGTCCCGTCGTCCGCGGGATCGATCCCGAGCGCCCCGTTCACGAACGAGGGCAGGCCCGAGGGCCCCGGGTTGTCCGTCAGGACATAGTCGATGACGATCTTGGACGAGTAGGGCACCGCGAGGCCCAGCACCGTCGCGACCGTCAGCGTCGCGAGCGCGAACGCGAGGCGGTGCCGCTCGCCCCGCAGCAGGTCCCAGAACGCCGCGAACAGCGCGAAGAACGACCGCTTGCGGGGTTTCGCCGCGACCGAGTCCCGCGCATCGGTATCCAGCTTCGAACGCGCCGCGACCCGCTCCGCGGCGGCGGCGCGCTTCCGCTTGTCAAAGTAGGCGGCGAATCGTCGTCGGCTGGAATGGATCGGTCCTCGCACGGGAGGCACGGTAGGAGCCGGTGCGCACGAAAACGCCGGCCGAGGGTGCTCGGCCGGCGCTGAAGGATTGCGAAACGAGCGTTCGGGGCGTGATCAGCGGCGACGCTTGACCAGAAGACCCGCGGAAGCGAGGCCCATCGCCATCGTGCCGGGCGTGGGCACGGGGGTGAAGGCGACATCGAAGACCGCGTCGTTGTAGTCCCGGTCGCCCCCGGGCAGCTCGATGTCCTCCACAAACAGGCGGGCGGTGGACCCGTCCAGCCACTCGTGGCGGAACTGGCGGGCGCCGGCTTCGTCGTCCTGACGGAAGGTGTTCTTCGTGCCCTTCGTGATCTCGTACTGGAAGATCAGCGATTCGCCCGCCTCGACGGTCCCGACCGCGATCGGGGCGGCGTCCTTGGGCCCCTTGTTGCTCAGGAGCGTGACCGCCTCGCTCTCGGTGTTGCTGATCCAGCTCAGCCAGCCCGTCCAGCCCGCCTCGCTCGAGACCAGGCGGACCGTGAACGAACTGTCCTGCTGCGCAACGATCGGGCCCTCGACCATGTCGGCGCTGGCGGTGCTGACGAACGCGGCGGCGAACGCGGCGGCGGTGATCATCTTCTTCATGACTGTGCTCCCTCTCTCGTGAAACAATGGTGTGGGTCGGCGCCGCACATCGCGTTCGGCGACGCCACGCACACCAGACGATCCACAGGCGGGGTCCGCCAGTCGGGAACCCGGGAAACCCCGAGATGTCGGGAGCGGATGCCCGCACAGATCGACCAGACGATGCGAACTGATGCAAATCAAGTGATGGCAGTAATTTGCGTACGGTCGCGGCCCGGCGACCGGGTCGAGGATCACCCCGATCGCCCGGCGTTGTTGAGAATCCGTTCCGACTTTTGTTGAAGATGTGAAACCATTCGCATCTAGGCGGCCGAATCGTGTTCTACCGGTTTCGCGTCCCTGCGCGGCCGGCGGAGAGAAGGGCGGGGTCGTCCCGCCGCACAAGTCCAGACAACTCGATGGGGGCGGACCACCGTGGGGGCTCACGGGGGTTGTCGCGTGGACCGCGCCGCTCGGGCGTGGGCGCGATCGGTATGCCCAGAGGGGCGGAGGTAACAACGATGATGAAGACAGCAGCAACGGTGGCAGCACTCTCGGCGGGCCTTGCGGGCGCGCAGCCCGTCAGCGTGATCGGCGGGCAGACCAATGTCGCGCTCGATTTCGACACCCTCTCGGCCGCGGCGAGCCTGGACCTCTCGGGCGTGTCGTCGGATGTGATCGCGCCCGGGAACATCCCCGACTCGGTCGCATTCTCGATCAACAGCCGCTCCGCGCCGAGCCTGCCCACGACCTTCAGCTATGACCCCAGCGACTTCTTGGGCTCGTTCAGCGGGACGATCGAGCACACCGGTTCGGTGTTCTTCAACAACGACACCGTGGAGGTCGGGAACTTCACGATCGGATTCGACGCGAACCGCGCCGTCGGCGCCAACTCGGGCTTCTTCGTCGAGAGCACGACGGGGATCGCCGCGATCCTGTTCGACATCGGTGCACCCAGCACGCTCAACCCGGGATCGAGCGAACTCGAGATCGGCGCCGACCTGCTCGTCAGCGCCGAGTTCGGATCGTTCCTTTTCGACAACGGGCTGAGCGCGACGAACCTCGCGGGCGCGGATGTGGGCGATGCGCTCGTGCAGGCGACGGTTCCCGCGCCGGGCGCGGGCGCCGTGCTCGCCGCCGCGGGTCTGTTCGCTTCCCGTCGCCGGCGCTGAGATCGCTTGGTTTCCCACCGCGGGCCGGGTAGGGGCCCGCGGGGGTGAATTCCCCGGAGGAGTGGCGGATCGGGGAGGCCCCGTCCCGCGCGGTGCATGCCGCGGGGCGGGGCTTTTCGCTGCGCGCCCCGGTAGAGTGAAGCCGCGGGGGTCTCCCCCGGGAGGGCACGCATGCCGAGCAACGACCCACCGACGCACACCGCCGATACGCCCGTGAGCGGCCCGGCCGCGCACGAGGCGAGCGCGTTCCATCCTTTCGACAGCGAGGGAGGCTTGATCTTCACGACCCGCCTCCCGGGGCGGGCGGAGGACTTCGCGGGTGCGACCACAGGCGACGGGTCCGTTGAAGCCGGATGGCGCCGAGCGGGCGCGGGCACCCCGGAGGCGCCGGTCTGGACGCACCTGGACCGGACGAAGCCGCGCGCGCAGTCGTGGGTGCGCGAGGCGATCGGGCTGCCCCCTGTCGTTTCCGGCGCGCTGCTCGCCGAAGAGACCCGCCCCCGCGCCGTGGAGCGCGACGACGGGCTGCTGGTCATCCTGCGGGGCGTCAACCTGAACGCGGGCGCCGAACCCGACGAGCTGATCGTGATCCGCTGCTGGTTCGACCCGGCGCGGGCGGTGACGCTGCGCCAGTACCGCTTCGCGACCATCCGCCGGCTCCGCGAGCAGGCGCAGCAGGGGCGCGCGCCCGCGACCCCCGGCGGGCTGCTCGTCGCGGTCGCCGACGGTCTCGCGTCGCGGCTGGGCCCGGTGGTCGACAACCTGCAGTCGCTGCTCGACGACACGGAGAACGCGCTGGCGGGTGAGGATCCGCGCGACCTGGACACGCGGGCGCTCGCGGAGGTCCGGCGCCAGGCGATCCGTCTGCGGCGCTACCTCGCGCCGCAGCGCGACGCGCTGCTCGCGCTCGCGTCCTCGCCCTCCCCTCTGCTCGATGCCCATCAACGGGCAGAGTTGCAGGAGATCGCGCAGCGCACCGCCCGGTTCGTCGAGGATCTCGAGGAGGTCCGCGACCGAGCCGCGGTCTCCCAGGAAGAACTCCGCGCGGCGCGGGAGCGCCAGGCGAACCGGACGATGTACCTGCTCACCCTCGTCGCGGCGATCGCCCTCCCGCTCGGGTTGCTCACCGGTCTGCTGGGCATCAATGTGGGGGGGATGCCCGGCGCGGAGGACCCGCACGCGTTCTGGTGGGTGACGGGGGGGATGGTCCTCGTTGCCGCCGGGCTCGTCGCGGTCTTCCGCCGGCTGCGCTGGTTGTGAACGCGGGGCGCGGGCGGCGCGGGGCCCGTACGATCGCGGCATGTCGCTGAAACTCGCCGCGCGCCTGGTCGCCCGTGCCGCCCGCTATCGCTGGAAACTCAACCGCCCCGAGATCGCGCGGATGGTGCGCGCGATCCCGCGCAGCGGCGCCGCGATCGACATCGGCGCGCACAAGGGCGCATACTCCTTCTGGATGGGCCGGCGCGTCGGCGCGAACGGGCGGCTCATCGCCGTCGAGCCCCAGGAGGCGATGGTCGAGGGGCTCATCGCGTCGCTCGGCTCGGTCGGCATGACGCAGGCGACGGTCGTGCACGCCGCCGCGTCGGGCGCGAGCGGGCG
>MDTG01301128.1_pt1 | contig 21185 bp, 20 predicted proteins | sample 811421 | NCBI WGS metagenome assembly MDTG01 (sample SAMN05326645, study PRJNA326480) | marine metagenome | isolation source: seawater | place: Pacific Ocean: South East | collected 2011 | reverse complement strand
TAATTCTACTTGTGGAATTAAATCACCACTTGTTGATCCTATAGTATTTAAAGATAAAATTTTACCTTTAACATCTTTAAAGTCTTTTAGCTTGCTATCTTTTTTAACAACAAAATAAGTATAATAACCTGCATCTTTTTCACCAGGTCTTACTCCTGCTGCGAAAGCTTCTGCATCAGCTATTTCTGCAGCCTTAACATATGTTTTCCCCCCATACCAGGCTATATGAGCCCTGCCAGCCCTCATTGCCTCAACTGCTGCGTTATAATCAGTTACTTTAATTGTATCAATTTTAAAATTTGTAAGTTTTTCAGTGATTGAAATTAAAGTAGTATAATCACTTTCCTCACCCTTCTCGCTTGCAGGAACAAACACCATTTTATAAGTTCCAGCTTCAACATCAAATTTACCGGCAAATAAAACTAGAAAAGTAATAAATATTAATTTTTTTATCATAATTTGACCTCCTGTTATCATTAACTTTGTTCGCATACAAGTTAATTATTGAATATTATAAGGTCAAATTAATGGCTAAAATATTAACTTTTTATGAATTTTTTGTTAAATCCGACTAAAGCTTTTTTGTAATCTTCAACAGTATCTATCTCTTTCCAACCACTCTCGATAATTACGCAGTGAACTTTAATACCAATGTCAACAAGTTCTTGAATAAAATCTGTTAGATAAGCTTTTTGAAAACTTTTTGCTCTTTGAAAAGGTTTATTCCAATAAATTTTTTTTAAACGGTGAAAATGTTGTTTGAATAATTCTGTTCCGCGATCAGATAATTTTATCATGCCAATAAATTCGCCATGAACTTCTTCTTTACCTGTATTTATTTTCCCAATTTTTTCAACTTCATTATTTGAATTAAATATTACATTTTCTGCCTCTGATAAAGGATGATCTTTACGGCCAACATAATAACCTCGCCAATCAATATCAACTACAACTGAAATATCGTGGTCTGAATCTAATGTCCTTTCAACCACTGAAGAATCGAATAATATGTCGGAATAAGAAATTATGATATTTCCATTAATTACTTTTTCAGCGTAAAATATAGAATTTAAGATATTATTATTTTTATAATCTGTATTTTCAAAGTATTTAATACCTTTGTAATTAATTTTTTCTTTCTTGTATCCTTTAATTAAAGAGATATCTTTAATTCCACATTTTTTATATGCATCTAACTGTCGTTGAAGAAGGGTTTTTCCACCAAAATCTAACATACATTTGGGAAGATTTTCTGTATGTTTTTTCAGTCTACTACCTAAGCCAGCAGCAATAATCAAACTCTTAGTTTTGTCCTTGTTTATTGAATTTTCAATTTTTTTTATTTTTTCATTGTCTATATTATTTTCTTTTATTGTCCTGAGTAAAGAAATCACTAAGGGATTATTTACAATAAACTCACTGATATCAGGTGCAATTGATTTTTTGGATGAACCAGCAAGATCCATTAAAAAAACTTTGTCAATTTCTAAAATTTCAGATAATTTTTTTATAATTAATAATTTTGGTGCACTTCTCTTATTTTTTTCAATATCATTAAGATAAGAAGGAGATAAACCAACTTTCTCTGCTAAAGCTCTTTGGCCTAAACCAAGAGCGATTCTTTTTTCTCTAATAAATGAACCAAATTTTTTACTCATAAATTCTAAATTAAATCAATTTTTTATATAATCTTTTAAATGATTTTCTATTAGTTGTATTTCTCTATCTTTATGGCGATGAAATTTATAAACATTTTTTTTTGATAATTCTACATTATAACTTGACTTAACACTGCTTGAAAGTTCTAAAAAGTCACAAATTATATTTATATATTCTTTATTATTATTTACAAAATCCTCAAATTTTATCTGTAAAGTATTTTCATCATTTATCAATTTTAATCGACTCTGCATCTCCTTATACCAGTCAATAAATCCAATTACAGAACTTCCTTTTTTAAAATGCTTTATTTCTAAATATTGATCTCTAGGATCTCTTGTAATCAATATAGTTTTGTGATTATTGAAATACTTAGTTGACTCTATAGGGTTCCATCCTGAGCCAGCCTGGTTTAAAATTGTTGGCTTATTGTTAGCATAAACTTGAAATAAGTTATCGTGCATTTTTTTTACGGCCTCGAGAAATTTTTTTTGAGATACTAGCAGACGTGTTTTAGGCATGGTTTGTTTTAAACCTATGAGATTTTTAACTCTGCTTAAATTTTTTTCAAAAGGTGTTTTCAACAACTCTCGCCAGGTTATTCTCATTGGATAATCAGCGCAGCTAATTTCTTGAATTAATTGATATACATTTTTTAGAAATATTTTTGAGAATTTTTTTAACTCTTTTTTTTTCGGCCCACTTGAATAAAAATGAGACAGTTTTTCTGAAATTTGTTGGAATTTTATAAGATGATATTCGCAGATTGCTGAGTGAAAAGCCTTACCAGTGACTGCCTCTAGACCCATTAAGCCGTTAGGCAAAATAGGCAATAAGTATTCTTCTTTTTCTAATGGATTGTGTAGATCCCCTCTGCCAACTAAATAATCTAGGACGGCACCTGATCCTGAGTAGTTTGTACCTAAAACAATTATAAACTTTGGGGGCTTATTATCACTCATACTTTTAACAAAATTTTGTTTAAAACTTTAAAATGTCTAAACATTGAAAACTTCATTGAATTTTTTTTTATTTTTAAAAGATCATTAATTTTAATATCTTTACTTAAATTTTTAAATTTTACCAAACTTTCAAAAAGAGCATTTTCTTTATTATTCTCGTATAAAATTCCATTTTCACCATAATTTAAGAACTCTGAGGGTCCATTTGGACAATTACTTGAAATAATAAATAAATTAGCAAATGCAGACTCAATTATTACAAATCCCATCTCTTCCCATTTTGAGCTTAAAATAAAAGCATCTGCATCCTTCATGTATCTAAAAATATTATCTACACGACCTAATAAATAAACAGCATTATTTAATTGTTTCTTTTGAACCAATAATTTTAAGTTGGTCAATTCTTCTCCATCACCTAAAATAACTAAACGATAATTTTTATTATCATCATTATAAAACTTACCGAATTCCTCAATTAAATATTTAAAATTTTTTTGTTTTGTCAGTCTCCCAGCTGACAAAAAAACCTTTACATCTTTTATAAATATATTTTGAAATTCATTTTGAAGCTTGACTTGTTTTCTAAAATTGACAGTATTAATTACAGCATCAGGAAGATGAAATATTTTATTGCTATCAAAAATCTTATATTTTTTAATTTTATCTTTCAATTCCAGGGTAGGGCATGTAATAAATTTTATCTTTGATGAACCTAATTTCCAAAAAAATTTCCTTATAAAGTTTAATTTCGGCATACCTGAAATTCTTAAGATTAATTCACTTTCAAAATTGAATAATTTAAAGATTGCAATTGGTAGTGAGGTAATAAGATGGGCTATTAAAAATTTTGGTTTTTCTTTTTTAATTAAAAACAAAAGGGGAATTAAAGATGATAAAAAAATTACGATGTAAGAAAATCTGCTTTGAATAAATCCAGTTTTTGGTAAATATTTAAAATATTTCCGATTTAAGTCAATTACCTTAATATTTTTTTTAGAGAAATAATCTTTAAATTTATCCCACTCACCACAAGAGTTGATTATAGAAACATCATAACTGTCACTATATTTCATTAAAGCAACTGATGAATTAATTGTGGATATTACTGTGCCTACTGGGTTTAAACATGGGGACCAGTAAAATACTTTTTTTTTCATAAATATAAAAAATTAACAATAAACAATATACTTTACATGTAAAATATTTTAATGATATTAATAAATTAACTCAGTTATAAAACTAATAAAATTTGATTTCTATGAATAAGGTATATAATTTTTTAAAAGAATTTTCACAGCGATCTAGACATCACTATAAATTAATAAATTTTATTTATCCGGAGTTAGAAAAAATAAATAATGGAAATATACTAGAATTTGGGGTCAGTGAAAAAGGTATGTCCACAGAGCTATTCTTAAAACATTCCACTGAAAAAAACTGTAAACTTTTTTCTATTGATAACATTGATTACTCAAATAAATTTGAAAGTAAGCTTTGGACTTTTATATTGAGCCGGGACGACAATTTTGATTTTGTTAAGGAAAGAATACCAAGTGAATTTGACTTAATACTTTTAGATACTATTCATGAAGCAAAACATGTCCAAAATATAATATTTAACTATTTTGATAGGCTTAAACTAAATTCATGCTTTTTTATTGATGATATAAATTGGATTCCTTATTTAAAAACCTCAGAAAAGAATAAATTTTACAATGAAATTAATAATCAGGAAACTTTTGAAAAAATTTTGGAAATTTATTTTGCAAACAGAGAAAATATCTCTGTCGACTTCACTTTTCATGGCACTGGTATGTGTAAAGTAAAAAAAATCAAAGTTGGAAATCTTAATTTACCAAAAAAAATCTACACCAGAAAAAATTCAATAAAAAATTTTGTTAGAAAAATATTTAAACATTGAGTAACTCTTTAACTCTCCAATTAGAGTCGAATTTATTAGCATAATTAAACGCATTTTTTCTCATTTTGTCATATTTATTCAAATTCTTACTAATAGATAAAATTACTTTAAGCCACTCTTTCTCATCATTATATCTTTTAATCAAAATACTGTTATGTTTATCTTTCAATATCTCTCGTAATACAGGTAAATTTGAGGAGATAATGAGTTTTCCTAATTTCATATAATCAAATATTTTTAAAGGTGACGTATATTTTGATATATCTCCAACATTGCCAGAAACAGTAATTTTAGATGTATATGGTAAAATACAAACATCTGTTTGACTAATTTTTTTGTCTATTTTTGCATACGGAACATAGGGAAAAATAAATAAGTTCTTGTTAGTTAAGTTTTTTTTTATCTTTTTAATATCCTCAATTGAACCTCCATAAACATAATATTTATTTTTCATATCTAGTTTTGATAGTTTAACAATCATTTCTATACCTCTTGACTTAAATATTGAGCCAAAATATCCAATCTTGAGAAATTTTTTCTTTCTATAAACATTAAATTTTCCATTTAAGGACGAGGCATTGTGGAGTACTTTGATTTTTTTTCTTGAAATTCCGTAACTTTCGTACCTTTTTTTTAAGGTATTGGTAGTTGTTACAATTTTTATAACTGTATTAAAATTTAAGATACCTAAATATTTAATTAATAATTTAACTATTCTACCTTCAATTTGAATGTCGTCATGAACTTCAAGAATATGCTGTTTATTTAAGATTGATAAAATGAATGACGTGAAAAAATTTCTAGTTATATATAAATCTTGAAATTTGATATTCGAAGTTAAAATAGCCCAAAAGGTAAATAAATAATAATTAATACCTACAGGAAATTTTTTAAAATAACTAATTCTCTTTAATTTAAATTTGTGCTTTATGTTATAATGATTAAAAACATTTTTTTTTAAACCTGTGTTAGGAAGAATTAATGTTACGAGGTGACCTTGCCTTGATATGTTTTCACAGAGCTTGGCTGTTTGTAAACTGCTTGCATTTTTTGAAGGTAGTGCCGAATTAAAAATATAGCAGATATTCATTCAATCAATTTAAAATAAAATATATTATGAACTAATTTTTTCGATAGTATTCGTTATACCAATCGACAAATTTTTTTACACCTTTTTTATAATTAGTTTTGCTTTCATATCCAAAATGATTTCTCAATTTTCTTGTATCTGCTTGGGTCTTAAAAATATCACCAGGTTGTAAAGGCAAATAATTAACTTTTGCCTTAATATTTAAATTTTTTTCTATTTCTTTAATATAGTTTTTCAAAAAAATTGGTTTACTATTTCCTATATTATAAATTTCATAATTTTTATTCTTTTTAAATTTTTTTCTATAATTACTTTTGATAGATATTATGGCTTTAATTACATCATCGATATAAGTAAAATCTCTAAAATGTTTTCCATAATTAAAAACATTAATTTTTTTTCTTTTTTTCATTGAGTCAACAAATTTGAAAAGTGCCATATCAGGTCTACCCCAAGGGCCATAAACAGTAAAAAATCTCAGACCAATCGTTAAAAAATTGTACAAATGTGAATAAGCATGAGCAATTAACTCATTTGTTAGTTTTGTAGCTGCGTACAATTGAATAGGGTTGTTGCAATTTAAGCTCTCATTAAAAGGGGTCTTTTTTATTTTGCCGTAGACACTACTAGTGCTTGCATAAATAAACATTTGCACCTTTGCTTTTATTGAGCAATGTATCAGATTATGAAAACCTATTATATTTGACTTAAGATATTTTTCTGGATTGGTGATAGAATATCTTACACCTGCTTGAGCCGCTAAGTTTATTACTTTAGTTATATTGTACCTTTTAAATAAATTTTGAATTTTTTTTTTGTTAGATAGGTCTACTTTATGAAAAATAAATTTATTTTTTTTTATCTTTTTTAAAATATTGATTCTATCCTTTTTTAATTTTACACTATAATAATTGTTTAAATTATCGATACCTATTACAAATTCATTCTTCTTAATTAACGAAGAGGCCAAATGGTAACCAATGAAACCGGCACTACCAGTGACTAAAGTATAATTTTTTTTTTTCATTATCTAATTCTTATATTTTAAAGGATATTTTTTCAAACTTTTATATATTTCTTAAATCTTTAATTAGAAAGGAAACCCATATTTTCTAATCATGTTCTTAATCTGTATGTCATTAAAACTATTTTTAAAATTTTTTTGGTATAAACCACCTTTAATAGTCTTAATATACTCATAATTATTACTGATTTGTGAAAATCTAATGTTTGTATTGTTTAGTTTAACCATCCAATTAAGCCATATATCGTCAGCTAATGGAGCTAATCTTTTAAAGTAACTTTTTTTCAAAACATCTTTATAAAAACAATTTGGAGGATACAGAACTCCTGCAGCACCTGTGAAAAAAGCAAACTTAGTTTGTTTCTTGTGATTACGAGACCATAATTTATAACTAATAGGATAGTAATTTATTAACTTTATTTTGTGTATACAGTTAGCAATCACATCGTTAGGAAACTTCTTTGAGTTTGACACTAATTTTTCAACTGTATCTTTTAAATATATTACATCATCATCAAGAGTTATAATGTAGGAATTTCTATATTTTCTAAGCAAAGGAATAATTTTCTTATATGAAAATAGACCATTTTCACAAAATTCTATATCGATACCCTTAAAGTTAAGAACGGTTGATGGTAATTTTTTTTTGTCGCTGTTTTCGATCCAAAGAATAATTTTGTCAGGTAGAATAGTTTGTTTCATAATCGAGTTTAAGACTAAAGGTAATGTCTTAAAACGCTTTGGATATGATGTAAGGGAAATTATAAGCTTTTTTTTAAGATTATGATTTTTTACATATTTAACCTCTTTTCTAAATAAGTTTAATGTTAGTAGTTTTAGGTTATATTTAGATAGATTATAAAACCTTAATATAAAAGAGTTAAAAATATATTTATCAATCTTAAAAAAAATTTTTTTTAATATCACGATATATTTTGATAATTTTGAATTATTTATCATTTATTGTTATAATTAAATAATTAAGCACATGGGTGGTTCTTTTTTTTAATTTCATTAAGAAAAGTTTAAAAAATTTACAATCTTTTTTACTCTGTTTAACCAACTGTAAGTTTTAACACTTTCAATTGAATTTTTTTGTATTTTTTTTACCATTTCAGTTTCAGACAAAACGGTATTGATAATATTTACCCATTCAATTGGATCGGTGGATTCAGCTAAAAAACAATTGTATTTATTTTTGAGAATATGGGAATAGGCATCTTTTTTAGAAGCAATGATAACAGAACCTGATGCTAGGTAGTCAAAAAGCTTTAAAGGGGATATATAGTCAGAAACATCAAGGTTATCAATTAGCACACCAACTTTTTCTTCATAAGGCATTAACAGAATTCTATTCTCAGGTAATATTTTTGTAATTTCTTTATAGTTAACAAAATCATTCAATATAATATTTTTTTTTTTTAAAATGTCTTTATGTAAATTTTTATCTAATGTTTTTATATTTCCGTACAAAGTAAAATTTATATTAGGAAGCTTTGAGGCAATATTGATTATTGTTTCTACACCTTTTCCTTTTACAAAACTTCCAGTATATACACATGAATTCATCTTTTCATTTTTATGTTTAAAATCTCTTAAATCAACACAGTCATCTAATGTTATAAAACTTTTATCTTTTAATTTGAGTTTTTTGTTTAAATTTTTATGGATTAAAATGAATTTTAAATTTTTATTAAAGTTAAGGCTTCTAAGGATAAAAAAAATGATTTTCGTTAAACCTTTGGGCTCTGTGTGAATCTCTAAAAGAATTTTTTCTCCAAATATTGATAATAATAAAGCAGGTATAACACTTCTTGAAATAATTAAATGTGGATTTTTATTTATCTTAATAAACTTTAACAACTTGTATGTAAATAATAATAATGTTAAAAAATTTCTTTTAATTTTCGATTTAAAAAATCCTTTAATATCAAAAAAACTTTTTAATAAATAATCTTCTTTTATCCTTTCCAATAAGTAATCTTTGCTAGTATAAGGTATTAAGAGTTTTACACCGTAACCTGTTTCGGAAAAAGCATCACACATTTTAAGAACATGGAGTGTGTAAGCAGACATATTTGGTAAAGAAAAATCTGAAATGTAAAATATTTTTTTATTAGAATTCACAGAAAAGTTTTTAACCATAGCCTAGAATTTTTTGAGTTATTTTTTTACAAAATGTATTCTTGTAGTAAAAATAGAATTTTTAATTGTCCTTAAGACAAAATAAATATTTTGATAACTATATTTTTTCATTTTTACAAAAGTTATTATGATTTCAAATAGACTAATTGGTCTAAAACCATTTTTTTTTAAACAAAGTTTTAAGCTTTTATTATTAAAACAATTTAAGTGCTCCAAAGGTTGGATTGGTCCTTTTTTAATGGTAATTATGTTTTTGTTAATTTCTTTTTTTCCATTTGGGACTCCAATAGATAAGATACCACCTTTTACTAAAATTTTTTTTAAATTTAAAATAACTCTGTCTAAATTTGCAACATGTTCTAATACTTGTTCTAATTTTATTACATGGAAAAAACTTTTGTAATTTGAGGTATTATTTAAATTTACAAGTTTTATTTTTTTGTTCTTAAGAAATTTTCTTCTTGAGGATGATAATTCTAGAGCAAAAATATTTGGGCATTGTTTTTTAATAGCCAATAACCAAGTACCCCATCCAGCCCCAAAATCTAAAATATTCAAATTTTTTTTATCATGAAAATTTTGTATAAAAGTTATTTCACGTTGATAATTTTTAATCGTCTCTGAAGAAGTTTTTTTTGATTTTTTAAAGCTTTCTTTAGGATCTATGATTTTATCATAGAGTTGTTTTAAAAAAAGATTTTTTGGTGTGTTGCTTTGCCAAATAAATTGACAATGTGAACATTTTTTTAAGATAAATCTTTTTTTACCAATTTTTTTTTTTAAAAAATTCGAGATTTGTTTATTGTATACTGAAGTAAAAAAATTAATTATTTCTTGATTTTCAAACTTTAAATTTGTTACTACTTCACCCTCAGCAGAACAGATTTTGCACTTCTTTTGATCTATAAACACTTATTAACTTACTTATTTTCTATTTGAATAATCTTTGTAAATTTTTTCTTAATTTCTTCTTTGTGAGTTATAAATATAACTGTTTTAGGAAGTTTTAGAATATCGTCTACAATTTTATCTTCAGTTTTAAAATCTAATTCATTTGTAGATTCGTCAAATATAAGTATTTCCTTGTCACTGTAAATTGCTCTTGCAATAAAAATTCTTTGTAATTGACCTCCGGATAGATTTGTGCCGTCTTCAGCAATTTCTACAAAATCTCTTTCTTCAAAATCTTTTATAAAATCTGCCCTGCTCAACTCAATAGATTTTTTATATTTTTCTTCGTCTACCTCCTCATCAAATAGAGTTATATTATCTTGAATAGAAGTTTGAAATATTGTCGGATTTTGCGGAATATACGAAAAAGTTCTTTTCTGAAAAGATTGATTATCTTTTAGCTCTTTTCCGTTTAAATAAAACTTTAAGCTTTTGCTATCGATTATGCCTGTAATTATATCAATTAGCGTAGTTTTTCCGCTACCAGATTTTCCACTTATGCAAATCTTTTCTCCTTTTTTAACCTCTAGATTAAAGTTTTTTAGAATTATATTTTGATCATATTTAAATTCATTTATCTTGATGCTTAACGACTTAAGTTTTTCAAAATTTTTAGATTTGTTTTCATCTAACATTTTTTTCATCTTTTTTAGATTACTTTTTAATTCATCTTGTTTTTTCAAGTAATGATCTCTTATAGTTTCAACACTAAGTTTAGCATGTGTCATTGTTTGTAAAATCATAGTTAATTTCACAAAAGAGGGCATTACTCTAAATGTTGCAAAAGTATAGACAGCTATTATCTCTCCAAGATTTGAAACTCTATCTTTATTTAAAAAAACTATTGCACTTAAAGCCACTATACACACTAACTCAAATAATAATCTCGGGAGAGATGAAATATATGACATTTTTTGTTCGTGGAATAATTTTACAAATATTCTTTTATTAAATTCATCAAGCATTTTATTTTCTAAAAAATTTGCTTTAATTTCTTTGATGCCTTTAAAGGTAGCAGAGAGAATCTGAATTATGTATCTATTATAGTTAAATCTCTTGATACCAATTTCATGAATTTTACTTTTTTTAACTCGATCAATAGTGTAAGTAACTAATGTTAAAAAAACTAACAATGATATTGTTGTTTTCGTATCATATATAATTAAGAAAACAGCCAAAGTTACTAAAGCTAATATTTCCATAACTAGTTCAATTATTGCTAAAAGATATCCTTTAGTGAAAAAACTTACCTCATTAATGACATTTCTTATTACTGTTGCACTGTCATTTTTTACGTAAAAATTATAATTTGAGCTAATGTAATTAAAGAACATCATTCTTGATATTTGTTTTTGAATTAAAAAAATGTAATTGAACTTTTTTTTGAAAAAGAAAGCTAAAAACAAATTTTTTGAAAAAAAAAGTAGTAATAATAAAATTAATGCATTAGCTACCCTATTTTCTCCGAAAAAGTTAATTTCTAAAAAACTAAAATCAATGACTGAATTTGTGCTTGTGCTTTCAAATATAGATGAGAAAAGAGGAATAACTGCAGCAATACTTAAAAACTCAAGTGGAACAATCATTAATGAAATTAAAAAAATTATTACTGCTTTTTTCTTTAAACTCGAGTCAAAACTTTTAAGAATTTGAAGTGTATCTTTATTCATTTCTAATTAAAATAATTTTTTGTTCATACTCTTTTATATATTCTTAAAAGTTTTTTTGAAATTATATCAATCTTTATATTTTTAAAATTTTTGTCTACTTTGCAAATTTTTCTGTGCAATAGCTTAATTTCTTGAGGAGTAAAACTAGAAAATTTATAACTTTCCTTTTTATTTTTTTTAAAATTAGATTTAATTTCTTTTAATTTTGAGAATACTCTAATTTTATTTATATTATTATCATTATTTAAATCTTTTTTGTTTATTTTCTCCCACTCATTTACAATACTCAAGTAAGCATCCAGATTATAATAATTTTCAAACCTTTTTTTTATCTCTTTTATTTTTTTTTTATTTTTATCTTTTTTCCTAAAACTTTTCTTTATCCCTCTTATTGCATCATCAATATTAGTGAAATTCTGTGATACTAAATTAGAAATTTTATGGCCTATATTTAATCCTTTGGGACTAAAAGATATCACATTTTTATTTCTAAGTGATGCTTCTAAACCTCCGGTACAACCATTGTGGATGACTAATGAACTATTTGTAATCCAATCCCCAATGTCGTTGGAATTATCTATAAGAATATTTTTATAATTGAAAAAAATTTTTTCCCAATCACTAACTTTTTCAATTGGGTGTGGTCTAAAAACAATCTTTTTTTTTGAAAATGTCGTGCTAATTTTTTTTATTAATTTAACAAAATCGTCAAATATTAATTGCTCCTTTGAGGCTCTTTCAATAATACTTTCTTCGGTTAGACCCCTATCAAAATATCCCAGTTCTCTGAGCCAATGGATTGTATTTGGTAAATTTCTATAGCCACATATAGTTTCAAAATTCGAGCTAACCAAAACATAATCTTTAAAGCGTATCACGTTCTTATTAAAAAAACCTTTATTCTTTTTTTTCCATAAATCTATTCTCGGGTTTCCTGTATTTGAAAATTTGTTTTTAAATTTCGAATATTTTTTTACCAAGTTTTGATAGTCAAATTTTCCCCACGTGAATATTTTTTCAGACAATTCTATAGTTTTTTTTCCATATCTTAAACTAATATACTCCTTAGGATGATCGTTAGTGTGCCCTGACTCTTCATCTTGTGACGTACACAAAAAATTTTTATTTTTGAATTCCTTAAGTTGACTTATTCTCTGTATGCCTGGTGAAAGAGATTTGTGATGCACTATGCCCGGTTCAAATAAATTTCTTTTAAAATATGGTGTTACATCACCCAGATAAACATCGTGTCCTCTTTTTGCTGCCTCTAAGGCTAACAATAATCTTGATGAAAGTTCACGTTTTTTTATTTCAATAATTATATATATGTTCATTTAGGATCACTATAATGTGTCATATAAACCTACCAAAAATAATATGATCACAATATTTGTTATCAATTAGTAATTGCTTTTTCCTTACTCCTTCTATTTTAAAACCGTTTTTTTTAAATGCTTTGATCATGCCTATATTATTAACAGGAGTACCAGATGTAAGTTTTCTTAAATGTAATTTCTTTTTAGAATATTCTCTAGCAAGCTTTATTGATAAAGTTGCAATACCCTTTCCCCAATAACTTTTTTCACCAATCATTATTCCTATATCAGCTGTTTTTCCATACCAGTCTATGCTACCAATTTTTAACGTTCCTATTGATAGGCCATCGTAATAAATCATAAAAAAAATATCATTTTTACTTTTTTGAATTTGACTTAGATAATTATTAATTTTTTTATAATCAATTTTTTTTCTAAATTCATTTCTATATAAAAATTTTGTGACTTCTTTATCCTTTAGCCATTCAAAATAGTTGGTTTTGCGAATGCTATTTTTATCTAATCTTTTTAATTTTAATTTTTCTCTCATTTTAAATTTTTTTTATCATCTTCTCTGTTAACTTTAATATTTTGTAATCTCTTTTCAAATTGTTTGGGAATATTTTTTGATTATTCATTTTAAATGCTTTAAGAAATGTTTTTACCTCATTGACATAGGGGGTTTCAGAGTTGATATAACCCTTAATTATTTTACCTGAATTAAATGGAAATATTTTATAATTTTTCATATTTGTATTTTTATATTTCAAAAGTTTTTGATCATAACTTAAAATGATCTTTCCTTTTGACCCAATTATCTTTAGTTCTCTAGTAGCAATAGGTCTGGATAAAATTTCAATTGTCATATCTAAATGGATATCTTTTTTAAAATTCAAAGAGAAATTGTAATAATCTTCAAAATCGATTTTTAAATCAGAAAATTTTTTTTTATAGCCATTTATAAATTTGGGAATTCCAAATAAATCAGATAACCAACTTAATTCAAAAGGTATTAGTTCTTTACAACCGTTAGTTTTTTTATTTCCAACATAAAATTTTCTATAATCTTCCCATGGATGCCAGTCAGGTAGATATTGACCAACATGGTATTTAATAAAATATAATTTACCGATTTTATTTTTGTTAAGTATATCTTTTATCTTTAAAATTGAGTCATTAAAATGCATGGTACACGATGGATAAACAGGAGTTTTATTTTTCTTAGATAATTGAGACAACTTAAGAATTCTATCTAAATTAGTAACCGATGCTTCTATAAAACATGGGATCTTTTTATTATTAGCTAAAAAAGCATATTCCATATGATACTTAGGGTCTGTTGAAATAATTATAAAATCAATTTTTAAATCTAACGCATCTTCTATTTTTTTTTTGACTATAATTTTGTATTTTTTTTCTACTAGAACTGCTCTTTTATAATTAGTATCAAATCCGTATATATTTTTATGATTTAACCTTTTTAGAACTCTAATTCTCCTTTGGCCCATTGAGCCTAAGCCTATAACTAAAAAATTCATATTGATTTATATATTTTTAATTTTTTAAAAATTGTTTCTGCTTTGTAAAAGTCATAAATATCGTCAATTTCAATATTTTTATATTTTTCAATTTTGTAAAAAATTGTTGATTTATCAATGAAACTTTTGTTCTTAATGAAACTTTTAGTTTTTGAAATATAAATGACACCGTATGGGAAATATACTTTTTCTAAACTTTGTCTTCTGTAAATTTTTTTTCCTTTTTTAATAAAATTTCTCAGTCTATTTTTTTTTATTACGAATGATATTAAAGGATGTTCATTCACCTCGCCTACAGAAATTAAACTATTAATTCTACTAGTATTTTTATTAAATTTGCTGATTGCTTTTCTTATATCTTTTAATTCTCTAATCGGTGAGGTTGGTTCAAGTAAAACAATATTTTTAAATATTATATTTTTTTTTTTATAAAATTTAATAGCATGTTCAATGACTTTATACATTGGTGTTGTATCTAAAGAAATATTCTTTGGTCTTAAAAAGGGAGTTTTTGCGCCAAATTTTAATGCATAGTTTTTTATTTTATTAGAGTCAGTGCTTACCATTACTTCATCAAATATTTTTGCTCTGAGGGCAATTTTTATAGACCAATAGATTAATGGTTTGCCACAAAAATTTATCAAATTTTTGTTTTTTAAAGTTTTTGAACCAGCTCTTGCAGGAATAATTAGTAGATAATTTTTATGTTTCACTTTAGCATTTTTTTGAACTTATTTAACTTACTTTTGGTGCCCAGGTCATACCAATAATGGTCATATGAATACACTGAAACCTTGTAATTTTTATCAAGAATTTTGTTAATGAAAACATCCATATCAGTTTTTTGATTTGATTTGATTAATCTCAACAATTCACTATTTATAACTGAAATTCCACCAGCGACCTGGGTTTTTTCTATTGGCTTTTCAATTATTTTTATTAACTTACCTTTTTTATCGATTTTTAAAACTCCATATGGATTTTGATTATAATAATTTGAACCCACAATAGTCATTTTAGATTTAGTTCTATTATGAAAGTTAATTATTCTTTTAAGATCAAAGTTAAACACAATATCTGAGTTTAAAACAACTATTGGCAATTTATTTGGGTTATCTATTTTTTTTATTGATCCAACTGTTCCAAGTGGTTTTTTTTCTATAATCAATTTAACATTATTTTCTTTAATATAACTCTTTAGTTTCTCTTTGAACTGACTAGCCTTGTAGTGAAGTGAAATAAATATATTTCTATATTTTTGAATAAATATCTGATGTAATATTCTCTCAATTATAGATAATCTTTTTATTAATATGAGTGGTTTAGGCGTTTTTTTTGTTAAATCTCCAAGTCTTTTGCCTTTGCCACCGGCTAAAATTAAAATTGGATTCTCAATCTTTTCGGAAAAGTCTTTGTCTATTTTGTTCAAGTCTAAAGAGTAAATTTGAACAATTTTTTTTTGTTTGTTTAATTGGGGTATAAGAGAAATACTATATTGCTTAATTTTATTTACATTTTTGTAGATATCATCTTTTTTGAAAATACCTAGGTATGACTTATTAGTGATAATTGATATTTTGTCATTTAAGTTAAAACCATTTATTAAAGCTCTTCGAATATCACCCTCTGTAATCGTGCCAATGAGTTGTTTTTTTTTATAACTATTTATTACAAATAATGTTTTCTTTTTAAGAATATTAATCTTTTTTAATGAATCTTTTATAGAATTTTTTCCTATAATTAAATTTTTTTCCCATCCATTTATTTTTTGTAAGTTCATTAAAAATTACTTGGTAAATTTATAATTGACCTAGCTACCAATTTTGACTGGTCTAAATTTGATTTTGGAAATTTCCTTAAATAATTCATGCTATAAACAGTTTTCCAGCCAGGTACACAATTAATTTTGTTTTGTAGAAACAATTTTAATATTTTTTCTCTCATGTTGATTACATTATTTTTTAAGATCAATATATTCAGCCAATAATTACTTTTCGAGTGTTTTGGCTGTTCAAAGATTTCAAAAAATTTAGTAGTTTTGAATATTTTAATGTACGATTTGTGTATAAATATTCGCTCGCTAATTATTTTTTTAAGATTTTTTAATTGTGAAATACCTAGTGCTGCATTGATGCTTGGCAATCTATAATTATAAGCTAATGTATCATATTCAAAATACTTATTTTTGACTTTTCCTAGTGTCGCAAGATGTCTAATTTTTTTTTCTAAACTTTGAGAGTTAGTTAAAACTGCACCTCCACAGCCAGATGTTATTATTTTGTTGCCATTAAAACTTAGTATTCCAACATCTCCAAAAGTACCTGCGTGTTTTTTTTTGTAATATGTCCCTAGAGCCTCTGCCGAATCTTCAATAATTTTAACATTATATTTTTTGCATATATTTTTAATAAGATCCATCCTTGGGGCATATCCATAAGCATAAACAACAATAATTGCTTTAAGTGTTCTTTTCGTTTTTTTATTAATTAGTCTATTTTTCTTAAATGTGAAATTTTTTTTTATGTGTTGTTTTAATTTAATTGGATCAACACCCATTGTATTTTTTTCTATATCAATGAAATGTGGTGTTGCTTTACAATATAAAACTGCATTTGAGGCAGAGATAAAACTAAAACCTGGAACAAAAACCTCATCGTTAGGCCCTATTTTTAATGAAAGAAGTGCCAAATGTAATGCACTAGTTCCACTATTTGTACAAATAACATATTTAGATTTTGTAAATTTTTTTAATTTTTTTTCAAATATGTTTGTATAAAATCCATATGTTGATAGCTCCTTCTTTTTAATAGCCTCATTTACATAATTATAATCACTTTTAAAAGTTTTAGGTCTATTTAAAAAAATATTTTTTTTTAAATTTCTTTTTAAACTTTTAATTATTTTATAAATTGTAAATTCTTTTGTACTTGGATAGATTTTCATCTTTTTTAAACCAATCTATTGTCTTTTTTAATGCTTCTTTAAATTTTTGATCACCAACATATTTTGGACTCCAATTTATTAATTTCTTGGCTTTTTTATTACTTCCAAGTAATCTTTCAACCTCAGCAGTTTTTGAACGTGTTCTTTTTTTATTAGATATTATTTCAAAATCTTTTTTTGTTATTTCACTTATAAATTGGCAAACTTTTTTTATACTATATTCCCTTCCAGTACATATATTAATTATATTTCCAGATATTTTCTTTTTTGAATTAATTATTTTAATTAACCCCTCAACAGTATCGTCTACAAAAGAAAAATCCCTTGTTGGATTAATATTTCCTAGTTCAATTTTTTTTTGATTACTTAATACTTGAATAATTATTGATGGTATAACTGCTCGTGCAGATTGTCTTGGACCGAATGTATTAAAAGGTCTAGCAATAACTATTGGTAAATTAAACGAGTGAAAATAAGATAAGCCAAGAAAGTCACTCGCAATTTTGGTCGCTGCATAAGGTGACTGTGAATTTAAAGGATGATCTTCAGTAATTGGAACCTTTTTTGCAGTTCCATAGACCTCACTAGTAGAAGTTAAAATTATTTTTTTTAAGTTCTTATTTTTTTTTGATGCCTCAAGTAAATTTAATGTACCAATAATATTGGTATCCACGTAACTTCTTGGTGCAGTAAAAGAATAAGGGATTCCAATTAATGCTGCTAAATTTATCACAATGTCAGAACCCTCCATTGAGGAACTAAGTTGTTCTTGATCTCTAATATCCCCGCTAACTATTTCGACATTTTTAAGTAACTTTTTATCTAGATCCTCTAAACATCCTAGATAATTTTGAAAATGGTATTGTGTGAAAGCTTTTACTTTATGATTTTTTTTTATCAACGACTCAACCAAATGAGATCCGATAAAACCTTCAGAACCTGTAATAAAAATTTTCATATAAATATATTCACCTTAAAGGTATATTTGCTTTTAATTCGATCATTTTTAATCTTGTCTCAACTAAACCGTTGCCCATAAAATTGAATAAATGAGATGTTGAACATGCATCTATAAATTTATGATTAATTCCTTTCAACAATTCTAAATGATTATCCGCACCTCCAGCCTTTACCAAAGGTATTTTACAAATATTACTAATTTCATCTACTATTTTAAAATCATATCCATAGCCAAGTCCGTCTCTATCGATTGAATTTAAGAATAGCTCCCCTGCACCTAAATCTTGAACATAGTTTATACAATCACTTATACTTAAATCGATTTTCTCGCTGCCATTGTCAGTATAAATGGTTAAATTGCCTGTTTCAGAAATTCTGTAGTCTATAGAACTTATTATGCTTTGAGATCCATAAGTATTTACAAGTTTTTTTATTAATTCCTCGTTTTTAAAAAATGCTGTGTTCAAAATAATTTTATCTGCACCTTTCTCAAATAGTTTCTTTGCCGTTGCAAAATTTTTTATTCCTCCGCCCATCGAGATAGGAACAAATGCTTTTGAAAACAGATTATCGAAATCATTGAAGAATTTTTCTGAATATCTTTCCCCATTTTTTGCTTTTGAAATATTCAAAATCATTAATTCGTCTATATTCTCTAAAATATTATAAAAATCATAATTTTCTATTAACCATTTTACATCACCAACTTTTTGTAAATTAAAGTTTCTACTTAAACAAAAATGTCCGTCATTGTATAGGAGTGTAAAAATTATTCTTTTTTTTAACATGTGATTTTTTTAATATAATTTTTAAAATTTTGAAAAAACTTTATCCCATTATTTTGACTTTTCTCAGGGTGAAATTGCGTCCCAATTATGTTTTTTTTTGATATGATAGAAGGAAAATTAATTCCATGGTTAGTAGTTGCTAATATATCCTCGTTGTTCTCAATATCGTAATAATAAGAGTGAACAAAATAAAAATCAGATTGATTACGAATTCCATCTAATATTCCATGATTTTTCTTTATTTCAATCGAGTTGTAGCCAATATGTGGAATCTTTACATTTAATTTATTTGAAAATTTTCTCACTTTTCCAGAAATCCAACCAAATCCCTCTTTATCTTCGCCCTCTTCGCTACTATTCGAAAATAATTGCATTCCTAAACAAATTCCTAGTATTGGTTTATTTCTCAAAAAAAAGCTATTTAATTCGTCAATAAAATTTTTTTTCTTAATATAGTCAATCACGTTAAATGAGCCATCCCCTGGTATAATAAGGGAGTTAGCATTTTTAATTTTTTCTTTATCTTCGATAATCTCAAACTTTAAATCAATAAATTTCAATATGTTTTTTAATGACCCCATGTTTCCAGATTTAATATCGAGTATGCTTACTTCCATTTAATATATCTCGAATTTTTTTGTCCAAACACCTTTATTATTTTTATAAAATAAGGATTTGTTTGCGTGTTTATCTAAGATTTCTTCAAACTTTTCTTTTGAAATTTGATAATAATCTAAATATTTTTCTATAGTTTCTTTATCAGGTGCCTCGCCATCAAGAGCCTTTACAATATTTAAAGCCTGATTTCTTGTCATTGAGCCTCTTCTAATTTCATTTGAAACCTCACTTGTTACTCTCCCAAATCCAAATTTTAAATACATTAAATAAAAATATAATCTTATTAAGTATGTATCTGTGCTTGAAAAATTTTCAATTGCACCTGAATTTCTTTGCTCTTTTTCTATAAGTCCAAGTTTTTCTTTTGCTAATACATAATGATCATAATTTACAAAGTTTTCAAAATAAGACCAATGGCAAAGAAGTGGTTTACACCTTTTGTTCATTTCAGATTTCGAGGGATAAGTAAACCAGTACAAATCTTCTTTAGAATATTTTTTTAGATAAATATCTGGATTAACGCCACTTAAATAAAAATTTATACCATCCTCAAACTCATAAAAATACTGGTCCTCAAGCTTTGATGATCCGCCATATTCACTCTCACCCTCTTCAGCAAACATAACAAAAGGAATATCAAAATCTACTGCAGCTCTAGCTATCGCTGTCTGCACAAGTATCATAAATGCATGCATAGGAATACCTCGATTTACAAAATTTTCTTTGTCAATCTCTTTTTCAATTATTCTATTTGGTGTAATAAAAATGTGGTCATAGCCTCTGTCCATGAAATTATAAATATTTTGTTTTCCTATTTCCTCCTCAAGTGGCGGTCTGACCGTTATACATAAAGGATTCATTTTTAATTTATTCTTTAAAGTATATGCGATGTATGCACCATCTTTACCTCCGCTGTATGGTACAATCACATTATGTCTCCCTTTATTTCTATTCCTGTGAAATTCACATAATTCTTCAAGTTTTTTCCATCTCTTATTCCAATTAATAATTTTATTAATTTTTTTCTTATTATATGAGCAAGCATTACATTCTCCATTATTATCAAAGGTTATCCTTGGTCTTGAATTAGGCATTAAGCAAGATTTGCAGTATTTTAAAATCTTTTCTTTCATCGCTATTTTGAATATTCTAACTTTTAACTTGATATAATTTGTCGTATTTTACATTAAGAAATTTTAATCTTTCTTTAACGTTCTCTAATTCAGCTGTACAGACTATTATTGTATCATACTTTTTATTTTTGATAGACATTGGACTTGATATTGTTAATCCATTAAAAAATTTATCATAATCTCTTTGATCAACAAAAGTTAAATTGTTTAAACTTTTTATTTTTAAGTTTTCTATGAATTTAAAGAAACTTGTGCCTATACCCCAAAATAATATTTTATCGTTTTTTTTATAGGAGTTGATAAATTTTTTTTTTGTTTCAAGGTTTTTACTATTCCATAAATTGATTAAATTTTTTTTTTTCTTTGACACATCTAATGTACATGCAGCTTGTAAAACAAAATTTTGGCATGTTCTGTTTTTAGTATCTAAGTGAATTCTAACTGATAAAATATTTATATTCACCATT
>MDTG01230669.1_pt1 | contig 21185 bp, 19 predicted proteins | sample 811421 | NCBI WGS metagenome assembly MDTG01 (sample SAMN05326645, study PRJNA326480) | marine metagenome | isolation source: seawater | place: Pacific Ocean: South East | collected 2011 | reverse complement strand
GCCGGCCTGGTGGGACAGCAGCCCGGTGACCGTGAGCCCTCCGGCCGCCGCCCGCAGCTCCGGCCAGTAGTCCCGCACCGGCGCCCGGTAGTCCAGGGCGCCTTCCTCGACCAGCGTGGCGATGGCGGCGGCAGCCAGCCCCTTGGTGGTCGAGTAGACGTTGACGAGGGTGTCCTCGGCCCAGGGCTGCTTCGCACCGGCGTCGCGGAAGCCGCCCCACAGATCCACCACGACCTCACCGTCGACCAGCGCGCAGAAACCCGCGCCCAGCTCGACGTCGTCGCGGAATCCAGCCTCGAAGGCTTCCCGTACCGGGTCGAACCCGGGCGCGATGCTGCCATGAACCGGAAACTCCATGGCGGCAGTCTAACGCGCCACACGCCCCGCGGCCGTGTTGTATCATGCGCGCCCACGAGGCCGTCGGCCTCGTCGGCCCAGGTGTTGGAACTGGTAGACAAGCTGGATTTAGGTTCCAGTGCCGCAAGGCGTGTGGGTTCGAGTCCCACCCTGGGCACCACCCCTGCTATTCCAATCGTCCCGCGGTGCGGTTGCGCGCCCGGTGCGCCCGTCGGGGGCGCCCCGGGCGATGCGGCTCCTCAGGAACCCGTCAGAGCGAGACCTCGAAGCGCATCCCGCTGGTGCGCGGCTTGCCCCACACGCCGTAGCCCCAGTCGGCGCCGAGGGTGTTCTGGTACGTGAAGTACTCCTCGTCCGTCAGGTTGTTGACGAAGGCGGACACCGAGTAGCGGCCGTCGGGCGAGTGCCAGCTCACCTTGGCGTTGGCGATGCCGTAGCTGTCGTGACGCGAGTAGGGATCGTTCTCGATCTGCAGGAAGTGGTCGTCCTGCCAGGCGTAGTCGGCCTGGAAGGCGAGCTCGCCACGGTCCACCAGGGGCAGGTAGTAGCGGGCCACCAGGTTGTAGGTCAGCTCAGGCGCCGACGGCAGCTCGTTGCCGTCCAGGGTGTACTCGTCACCGGCCACCAGAAAGATCTGGTCGGAGTCGAACTCCGTATCCAGCAGGCCCAGCCCCGCGATGATCTCGAAGTTGGGGGTGATCAGCGCGGTGATCTCCGCCTCGGCGCCGGTGCCCGTGACGTCGCCGGCGTTGGTGATCACGCTGCCGGTCGCCACCGTCAGGAACACCTGGGCCTGGAAGTCCTCCACCTCGTAGGTGAAGGCCGCCGCGTTGAGGCGCACGCGCCCGTCGGCGAACTCGGTCTTCAGGCCGAGCTCGTAGTTGGTCACGTCCTCGGACGTCACGGGCAGCGTCGCCGCCTGGGAGGCGTTGTAGCTGCCGGAGAACCCGCCGCTCTTGAAGCCCGTGGACACGTTCGCGTAGACCAGGGTGTTGTCCCTGGGCCGCCAGTCCAGGCCGATGCGTCCGGTGGTGGCGCTTTCGGAGAGGTCGTCCTCGGCCTGCACGGCCGGGCTGTAGAAGCTCGGACCGGAGCGCTGGCGGAAATCCCGCTGCTCGTCGGTATAGCGCAGCCCCGCGACCACGGCGAGCTCCGGGCTCAGGTCATACTCCACCTGGCCGAACACCGCCCAGGACTCGGAATCCAGGGCGACGATCTCCTGGTGCCAGAGGCCGTCTGCCGTCGTCGGTGCCTCCGTGCGCAGGCCGCGATCGTCCTTGTAGTAGTAGATGCCACCGACCCACTCCATCGTCGCCGTGGCACCGTCGAGACGCAGCTCCTGGGTGTACTGCTCCGCGTCGACGGAGTACTGCTCGTCGAACCAGATGATCTCCAGCGCGTCGCCGTCGTCCTGCAGAAACTTGTCCAGCTCCTCGTACGCGGTGATCGAGGTCAGCCGGAATCCGTCGAAGGGCAGCTCCAGGGTGGCGGACGTGCCGAACGTGTCGATTTCCGTCACCAGCCCGCCGGAAGCGCCGGACGCCACGTGCTCGGGATCGTAGTTGCCGTTCACGGCCTCCGCGCCGGTAACGTCGAAGGTGGCGCTGGTGCACTGACCGTTCTGGATGGCCGACACCGGGCACGTCGCGGCGCCGGGATCGGCGCTCTCGAGATAGCCCATGTGGGCGAAACCCACGGTGTCCTGATCCGCCTCGCTGCCGTGCACGTTCAGCAGCAGCTCGCCGCCGTTGCCGACGTCGAAGGCGAGCAGTCCGCGATAGCCGAGGTTGTCGGTGGTGTTCAGCTTGTCGCCGTTCACCACGTTGGTCTGCCAGCCGTCGTTACGGCTCGACTTCACCGCCAGGCGGCCGCGCACGCCGTCCATCAGCGGGCCGCTGACCATGCCCTCGAAGATCTGCTGGTCGTAGCTGCCGAACTCACCCGACAGGGAGGCTTCGAACTCGTAGCTCGGCTTGTTGGACACGTAGTGCACCAGACCGCCGGTGGTGTTGCGGCCGTAGATGGTGCCCTGGGGGCCGCGCAGCACCTCCACCCGTTGCAGGTCGAAGAGCTGGATGGCGGAACCGGCGGGATTGCCGCGGTACACCTCGTCGACGTAGATCGACACCGGCGATTCCCAGGAGTCGGAGAAATTCACCAGACTGATGCCGCGCAGGCTCACCGACGGGCTGGACGCCTCGCCGAAGATGGCGAAGAAGTTCATGTTCGGCACCTGCTGGGTGATTTCGAGGCCTTCCTCGTAACCCATCTTCTCGAGCGCATCCCCCGAGAACGCGCTGACGGCCACGGACACGTCCTGCAGGGACTGCTCGCGCTTCTGCGCGGTGACGGTGACCTCCTCGATCACCGATTGCGCGGCCAGCGCGCTGGCGCCGCTGAGGGACAGGGTCAATGCCAGGCCGGCACGGGCGGCCCGTGGCCAGGCGGGGATGAGAGCTTTCGGCATGTGTCGCTCCTTGGTCGTGGAGACGGTGCGCGCGAACGCCGCGACCGGCGTCGAGCGCCCGGAGACCGTTGCTGATTGTCGATGTATCGATCGGACGGCCGGCCCGGAGCCGGCATGGGATGAATTTGTGTCTGCTGTGTCGGCGCGCTCGTGGCGCCACCCGGCTAAGGCGGGTCGTAAACGCGGATGAATTGACGCGGCCAGGACTGGCCCGCTCCCCCCGGCGGCAGCGCCCGGACACACCGAGCCGCTGCAACCGACAACGAGGTTACCAGTTCCCGACGTGATTCTGAATCGGCGCCCGGACGCAGCCGGGCTCAGTGCATGAGGTGCGCCTGCTCGGCGTGGCGCCGGCACTCGCCTTCGAGGCGCAGCAGCACCTCCGCCACCGGCATGTAGATGATCTCGGTGCGCTGCGCGTAGCGGCAGCTCAGCCGCGCCAGCCCGCTCACCCGATCGGCGTCGAGAACGAAGTGCAGGCGGTCGTCATAGGTGAACACGCGGCCGATGACCCGGCTCTCGACGGAACGTACGTACTGCTCGATCGTATCCATGGCGCGACTATATCGCCCCGCCCCGAACCGCGGTGTGACGCGCTTCATCGCCTTACACCGGTCTTACACCCCGCCCCGGTCGCGGCGCCGGATCACTCGACGGTGACGCTCTTGGCGAGGTTGCGGGGCCGGTCCACCTCGCAGCCCCGGGCCAGCGCCGCGTGATAGGCGACGAGCTGCAGCGGCACGAGCATCAGCAGCGGCGACAGCAGCTCGTGGGCAGGGGGCACCAGCGCCAGGTGATCGTCGTCCACCGGCAGGTCCGCCACCTGGCTGATGGCGAAGACCGGGCCGCTGCGGGCGCGGATCTCCTCGATCGAGCCGATGTTCTTGGCCACCTGATCGTCGTCCGGCACCAGCACCACCGTCGGCGTCTGGGGTGAAATCAGCGCGAGCGGCCCGTGCTTGAGCTCGGAAGCAGGGTAAGCTTCCGCATGTATGTAGCTGATTTCCTTAAGCTTCAGTGCCCCCTCCATCGCCAGCCCATAGCCCGTGCCGCGGCCGATGAAGTAGGCGTTGTCGAACTGCGCCAGCGCCTCGCCGAGCCGGCGGAACTCGTCCTCCCGGGCGATCAGCGCCGCCACCGCGGGCCCGAGCTCCCGCAGCCCGCGGATCAGCCGCTCGCCTTCCGCGTGGGACAGGTCCCGGGTGCGGCCGAACAGCAGCCCGATCAGTGCGAACACCAGCACCGTGGCGACGAAGGTCTTGGTGGACACCACCGCCACCTCGGCGCCGGCGTGGAGGTACACCCCCGCGCCGCAGCTCCGGGCGATGCTGCTGCCGACCTTGTTGATCACGCCGAGCACCGTGCCGCCCTTGCGCTTGATCTCCTCGACGGCGGCCAGGGTGTCGTAGGTCTCCCCGGACTGGCTGACCGCGAAGTACAGGGTGTCCGCCTCGATGATCGGATTGCGGTAGCGGAACTCGGCGGCGGGCTCGGCGTCGCAGGGGATCCGCGCGAGCTGCTCGATCAGCATCGCGCCGATGCGCGCCGAGATGTAGGCCGAGCCGCAGCCGATGATCTTGATGCGGCGCACGCCGAGCAGGTCCTTCGGCGCCAGGTTCAGACCGTCCAGCCGGGCGGTGGCGAAGCGTTCGTCGAGGCGGCCGCGCAGCACCCGCTCGATGACGTCCGGCTGCTCGTGGATCTCCTTGAGGGTGAAGTGGGCGAAGCCTTCCTGGTCCTGGTCCTCCAGCGCCGCGTCTACCTGGGACGGCGTCTTCTCGGCGCGCCCCGCGTCCAGCGTGGTCACCGAGTAGCCGTCGGCGGTGAGGTGGGCGATCTCGCCGTCGTCGAGGTAGACCACCTGCTGGGTGTGTCGCACCAGCGCCGTCACGTCCGAGGCCGCGAACATCTCCCGGTCGCCGATGCCCAGCACCATCGGGCTGCCCCGGCGGGCCACCACCAGCTCGTCCGGCCGCTCCCGGTCCAGCACGCCGATGCCGAACGCGCCGTGCACGTCCAGCAGCGCCAGCCGCACCGCCTCCACCAGCGTGTCCGCCTGCTCGGCGTAGCCGGCGATCAGATGGGCCAGCAGCTCCGTGTCCGTTTCCGAGACGAAGGCGATGCCGCGGGCCGCCAGGCGGGCGCGCAGTTCCCGGGCGTTCTCGACGATGCCGTTGTGGATCAGCGCGATGCGGCCGTCGGCGCTCAGATGGGGATGGGCGTTCACGTCGCTGGGCGCGCCGTGGGTGGCCCAGCGGGTATGGCCGATGCCCACGTGACTGCTGACCCGGGCCGGAAGCTTCGCCTCCATGTCCCGGACGCGGCCCTTGGCCTTGTAGACGGCGAGCTTGCCCGCCCGGTGCACGGCCAGCCCCGCCGAGTCGTAGCCCCGGTACTCCAGCCGGTGCAGCCCTTCCACCAGAATCGGCACCGCCTGGTTGCGCCCGACGTATCCCACGACTCCGCACATCGTCCTGCTCCTATCCGTAAATGATCCGGCGAATCTGGCGCACCGACAGATCCGGGCCCGGGAAGGCCCGGGCAGCCACCTCGCGCCGCAACGCCTCGTAGATCTCCGCATTGCGGAGGCCGCTGCCGGCCAGTTCCCGGTGCCGGCGCTGCACGAACGCCTCGACCGTCTCGACGTGAAACGCCAGGACGTCCTCGACGACCCGCCGGGCGGCGCCCTCGGAGACCCCGCAGGAGGCCGCAATGCGGCCCACCAGGGCGTCGAGGTCGCGGTCGTCGGTGTCGGTGGCCATGAGAAGAGACTGCCAGAGCTTTCGGAAAAGGCTAGCAATCTGCCCGGATTCGGGCACATGAAGATGTAAATCCGCCGAGCGGTTAGCGGATTATGATGGTGCCCGGGGCGGGACTCGAACCCGCATGGCCTTTCGGCCGAGGGATTTTCGTACCAGCTACAGCTTTCGCTGCCGCCTCCGCAGAGGCGTTTGTGGTCTGGACTTTCTCTTCACCCTATCGACGGCTTTGTCGACTTAGGCGGGAGCCGTTAAGTCTCTACACTTTCCCGTGCGATGAAACTCCGCAAGTACAACTCCCAGGAGCTGCGCAGTGCCGTCGCTCGCTCTCAATCCATGCGACAGACGCTGATTGCTCCAGGAGTGGCCCCCTACGGCGGAAATTACGAAGTGCTCCGTCGAGCAATCCGCCATTTCCGATTGGATACTTCGCATTTCACCGGTCAGGCATCGAACAGGAACCGGAAGTTCCGACCTCGACGCCGACTCACCGAGTACCTTGCAAACGAAGCACCGATCCAGTCGCACAAGCTCCGAAAACGCCTGCTACGGGAGAACGTTCTCGCGCATCGCTGCCAATCGTGCGGAAGGACCGAATGGAACGGACTCCCCATTCCACTGGAACTCGACCACATCAATGGCGACAACCTGGACAACTCGCTCCAGAACTTGCGGCTGCTTTGTCCAAATTGCCATGCGCAGACCCCGACATACCGAGGCAGGGGCAGGAGCCGGGCTTAGCTCGGGATTGCCAATACGACTCGACTCGAGTTGCAGCAGGTTTCCCCGAATTTGACTCCATCCACGCAGGGGTTTCCCACCCACGCGCTCAATTGCAATTTAAGTCCCTTGTGTCTACCAGTTTCACCACCCGGGCGCGCCCGGAACATTACCGCGGCGTGCCGGGTGGCACAACCTGACCCGCTTCTCCAGGCACGGGACGCGGACAGCCACGGCGGATACACTTCTCACCGTCAACGGACCTGGTAGCCACGCATGCGATTCAAAGCCCTCGCCATCGACCTGGACGGCACCCTGCTGGTGGGTGAGGAGGTTCCGGAGGACAACGTCACCGCCCTGCGGGCCGCCCGGGACGCCGGCCTCGCCATCATCATCGCCACGGCGCGATGGAAGCAGATGGCGCAGCGCGTCGAGGCGAAGATCGGCATCCAGGGGCCGGCGATCACCTGCTCCGGCGCCCAGGTCTACGACCCGGCGCTGGGCCGCGACATCTTCGACGAACGGCTCCCGGAGGACTTCACCCGCGACCTGTACGCCATCTGCGACGCCGAGCGCTGCGTCGCCACGATCACCGTGGAGGACCGGGTGCTGCTGAAGCTCGACGGCCAGCCCGACCCGGCGGCCATGCCCCCGGAGATGCGGTGGGTGCCGAAGCTCGACGGCGCCGACCCGTCCCTGCCCCGGGTGGCGAACATCCAGGGCTCCCACGTCTACCAGCGCATCCGCGAGGAACTGAAGCCCCGCTATCAGGACCGCGTGCACTTCTTCGACAGCATCGGGCCGAGCGGCAAGGTGATCTACACGCTGACCTCGGCCAAGGCGAGCAAGGGCAAGGCCCTGGAGACCGCCTGCGCCCATCTGGGGCTGTCGCCCGACGAGGTGGTGACCTTCGGCGACGCCGAGAACGACATCGAGATGTTCAGGATCTCCGGCGCGTCGGTCGCCATGGGGCAGGCCGACGAGCGCACCAAGGCCGCGGCGACCGCGGTGACGGCGCGCAACGACGAGGCCGGCGTGGCCCGGGCCGTGGAGAAGCTGCTGGCGACGGGCCAGGTATGACGGACAGCGATCTCGACTGGCTCAGCCTGCAGGCCGGTGACGGCCAGCGGGTCCACGTGTATCGCTGGCTGCCCGAGCGCGATCCCGTCGCCGTCGTGCAGATCGCCCATGGCATGGGCGAGCATGCCGCCCGCTACGACTGGACGGCCCGGCAGCTCAACGCCGCCGGCTACGCGGTCTACGCCAACGATCACCGGGGCCACGGCAGGACCGCGGACCCGGCGCGGCTCGGCTGGATGGGTCCGGACGGCTGGAACCGCGTGGTCGCCGACGCCGGCGACCTCACCGACTTCATCGCCCGGGAACACCCCGGGCTGCCCCGCGTGCTGCTCGGGCACAGCATGGGCGCCATGCTGACCCAGCAGTACCTGTACCGCTACGGCACGAAGCTCGACGCCGCCGTGCTGTCCGGTTCGCCCGGCATGGCCGGCCGGCTGCAGTCCTGGCTGTCCCGCGCCATCGCCACCGTGGAACGCTGGCGGCTCGGCCCGGAGTCGGAGAGCGCCGTCATGCAGAAGCTGCTGTTCGGCAAGTCGAACGACGCCTTCGACGCACCCGGCGCCACCGGCTACGAGTGGCTGAGCCGCGACGCCGGCCAGGTCGCCGCCTACGTCGCCGATCCCCAGTGCGGATTCGTGCTGCGCACCGGCAGCCTGTGCGATCTGTTCGCCGGCGCCGCCGAGGCCCAGCACCAGGAAAACGTGCTGCAGATTCCGCCCGCCCTGCCCGTCTACGTGTTTTCAGGCAGCGACGATCCGGTGCACCGTCAGGAGAAGAACCTGGAGCGTCTGCTGGCGAAGTACCGGCGCCATCTCGAGCGGGTGGACTATCGAAGCTACCCGGGGGGACGCCACGAGATGCTGAACGAAACGAACCGGGACGAGGTCGTTCAGGACCTGCTGGCGTGGCTCTCCGCTGCGCTGTCGAACCCTTCCGGCAACCCCGCCACCGCCTCGTCGCCGAACTGAGCCACCCGCCGGTGGACCTCGTTCATGGCGTCGTAGATGCGCCGGGTCGCATCGGGCACGCTGGTGCCCGGTGGGAAGCGTATGGGGTCCAGCACGAAGGCGCGCACCGGCCCGGGCCGCAGCTCCCGTGACCCCTTGGGCCGGATGGCGGCGAGCCCGGTGAGAAACACCGGCACCACCGGAACGTCCTTTTCCAGCGCCAGCACCGACACGCCGTGGCGGAACTTGGCCATGCTGCGGCTGGTGGAACGGGTGCCCTCGGGAAAGATGATCAGGTTGCAGCCCTGGTCGAGCAGCCAGCGCGGATAGTCCAGCGCGCTCGAACCCCCGCCACGCTGAATGGGGAACGAGCCCATGGCGAGAGACTGATACCAGGGCTGCATCACCAGTTCCTTGCGGCCCTTGACGAACCAGCGGTCCGCCGCCGCGCCCGAGTAGACGTTGAGACGCCGGCGCCAGGGCAGCGCGGCGTTCAGCGCCAGGCCGTCCATGTGACTGGTGTGGTTGGCGACCACGATGCAGGGGCCGTCGACGTCACGGAACTTCTCGCGGCCGATCACGGTGAACGGCCGGCAGTAGCGGTGGATCCAGCGGCCGTAGGCGTGCCACCTGAACGCCAGCCGCCCGAGCCGGGCCCACCAGCGGATCTGCCAGGGATGCGGGCCTTCGGTGCCCGACTCCGCCTGGATGATCCGGGTGAACAGTCCGAAGTCCAGGGCCGGCAGGATCTCGGTATCCGCCGTGGTGCTGATCTCCTGGGCGAGCGTCGCGCGGTAGGCCTTGAAGTTGTTCGGCGCCTCGAAGACCGTGCACTGATCCCAGTCGCCGAGCAGCCGGTAGCTCTGCAGCACCCGGGCTTCCCAGCGCTGCAGAGCCTCGTGAATGCCGAGCAGCGCCTGCGGGTCCTGGCGCACCGCGGCCATGCCCGCGGAGTGGTAGCGCAGCAGCATCACGTAAACGGGCATCCTCACCTCCTCCCCGATCGCTCCCGCAGGAGCGGCCTCCCGGCCGCGACCCGCAGGGTGCTCCCCGGATGATCGCGGCCGGGAGGCCGCTCCTACATGGGGTGTTGCGTCAGCCTTCGCCCGGGGACTTGCCCTGCAGCATGTCCACGAACTCGGCGATCGCCATGCCCGGGTAGGTCTGTACCTTGATCGTGCCGCGGGAGCCAAGCTCCATGGCGATCCGCGACATCACCTCGTTGGTGGGCGCCTCGATGATGTTGACGAAATCGTAGCCGCCGAGCAGCGCGTACTGGCTGGTGACCCGCGCGCCCATGGCCTCGACTTCCTTGTTGACCTCGTGCAGACGCTCGGGCCGCTCCTTGAGCGTCTTGCGCCCTTCGTCGGTCAGCGTGCTCAGCATGATGTAGGTCGCCATCGATCCCTCTCCCCGGGAACTCCCCGCCGATGAGTCTACGACATCCCCGCAGCCTGGCCAGCGTTGTCGGTGGAATCGGGCGGGTTTAGCATGGTGGGTCAACCGGGGGGAAGATGGTCATGCGCGCAGCCGTGTTCGGCGACACCGGCACGATCGGCCTGGTCGATCGTGATCCACCAGAGCCGCGGCCTGGCTGGGTACGGCTCGCCGTGTCCGCGGTGGGCATCTGCGGCAGCGACCTGAACCTGCTCTACGCCAACGCCGGCGCCTCCCGGGGCGTGCAGCCCGGCCACGAGGTGGCCGGCATCGTCGACTGCGTCGGCGACGGCGTCGCCTGGTCGCCGGGCAGCCGCGTCGCCCTCGAGCCGCTGGTGCCGTGCGGCGCCTGCGACTGGTGCCGCCGGGGCCTGCGTAACCTCTGCCCCGACCTCAAGCTGTGCGGTTTCACCCGTCCCGGTGGCCTGGCCGAGTACGTCCACGTTCCGGCGGACGCGCTCCATGCGGTGCCCGACGACCTGTCTCCGGCCGTGGCGGCGCTGGCCGAGCCGATGGCGGTCTGCGTCCGCGGCGCGCGCCTGGCCGACATCCGGCCGGGCGACCGTGTGGCCATTCTCGGCGCCGGCACCATCGGCCTGCTGTCCATCCTGACGGCCCGTGCATCCGGCGCCGGTGAAATCCTAGTCTCGGGGCGCTACCCCCATCAGCGCGAGTTCGCGGCCGCGCTCGGCGCAGACGCGGTCTTCGAGGGCGCCGACGCCCTCCTCGCCGCCGTCGGCGACCGGCACGTGGACGTGGTCGTCGAGACCGTCGGCGGTCACGCCGACACGCTCGCGGAAGCCGTCCGCACCGCCCGCAGCGGCGGGCGGATCGTCATGCTGGGCGTGTTCGAAGGCGCACCCGCCCTGCCCGGCTTCGAATTCTTCCGCAAGGAACTGACCCTGCGGGCCTCGAACTGCTACGGTCGGGAATGTCATCAGGGCGACTTCGCCCTGGCCACGGATCTGGTCACCCGGCACGCCGGCGCCGTCGCGCCGCTGGTGACCCATTCGTTCAAACTGGATCAGGTCGCGGAGGCCTTCGCCGCCGCGGCCGACAAGCGAGCCCGATCAATCAAAGTACAGGTGGAACCATGAGCACGTTCAAGAAGGTCCTGGTGGCCGTCGATCTGGAGGAAACGTCGGCCAACTACGTGCTGGAGAGCGCACGCCAGATACTGCCGGACGCCCCCATCACCGTCGTCCACGTGCTGGAGCGCAGCCACTTCTACAACATGGCGGACCCGGCCTTCGCCATGGTCGACGACCTGCACCGCAAGATGGTCGGCGAGGTCGAGCGCTATCTGGACAAGCTCTGCCGGGAGCACCGGATCAAGGAGCATCACCTGCTGGAAGGCCAGCCGGCGGCGGAGATCCAGCGCTACGCCGAAGAGAGTGGCTGCGATCTGGTCGTGCTCGGCACCCACGGCCGGCACGGCATCAAGCGGCTGCTCGGCTCCACCGCCAACGCCGTGCTGCACGGCACCTCGCGCAACGTGCTGGCCGTGCGGGTGCCCGGCGAGGACGTGCAGACGCGTCCGGCCCGTGACAAGTACCGCCACATCCTGGCGGCGGTGGATCTGTCCGACGAGTCCCACCAGGTGCTCGACGTCGCCCAGATCCTCGGCGACCAGGAGCATGCGGAACTGTCCGTCGTGCACGCGATCAAGCCGTTTCATCATGCCTACGCGGGGGTGACGCCGGCGATGATCTCCGACGTCGGCGTACGCTTCGAGGAAGAGGCCGACAAGCAGGCGCGCACCCAGCTCCACAACATCGCCATGAGCCGGGGCCTCGATCCCGACGCCATGCACGTGCGCCACGGCGCGCCGCACCTGGAGATTCAGGATCTCATCGACGAGCTCGGCACCGACATGCTGGTGGTGGGCACGCATGGCAAGCACGGCGTGGAGCTGCTGCTCGGCTCGGTGGCCAATGCCGTCATCCACGGCATCACCTGCGACGTGCTGGCGGTGCGCATCAAGTAGCGATCGAACCGGCCGACCGCGGACCGGGGCGAGCGTCGCCGCCGCCCCGGCAGCCCATGACCTGGGGCGGCGTCAGTTGCCCCGCGAGTGGGGCGGCGTCAGTTGCCCCGCGAGAACGTGCTGCGCGCCATGGCGCCGGAGAACAGCCGCACCAGCCAGCGCGGCTGATACTGCACCCAGCTCACCATCGCCTGATTGAGCAGGCCGGGTACGCGGACGACCTCGCCCGCCATGCACGCCCGGTAGCCTTCCAGGGCCACGTCGCGCGCGCTGGCGGCGAACGGCCCGGCGAGGTCCAGCCCCTGGACCTGGGACACCATCTCCGTCCGGGTGAGTCCGGGGCACAGCGCCGTCACGGTCACGCCGGTGCCGCGCAGGTCCTCCGAGAGCCCTTCGGTGAAGGACAGCACGAACGCCTTGGTCGCGGCGTACAGGGACATGCCGGGCACGGCCTGGAACGCGGTGACGGATGCGACGTTGAGGATGCGGCCACGGCCGCGGGCGATCATGTCGGGCAGCACGCCCTGGGTGAGCTCGGTGAGCGCGCGCAGGTTCACCTGCAGCATCTCGCGCACCTGGTCCCGGGACAGGGACTGGAACGGCCCGGTGGCGGCGATGCCGGCGTTGTTCACCAGCACGTCGATCTCCAGTCCCGCTTCCTTCACGGCCGCGAGCAGCCTGGCCGGTCCCTTGGCCTTGCTCAGGTCGACCGGCACCACCTTCACGCGGCAGCCGGACGGCAGCCCCGCGGCGAGGTCGGCCAGCCGGTCCTCGCGCCGGGCGGTGACGACCAGATCGAAACCGTTGGCGGCGAACACCCGGGCCAGCTCGTAGCCGATGCCCGACGACGCGCCGGTGATGAGAGCCGTAGGCCGTTCCATGAATCGTCTCCTCAGAGTCCCTCGGACGGGTTCGTGTCAGCGCCGGCGCCCTGCCGGTTCGTCCCCTGGCGGGAGCCGAGCCCCAATTCGCGCGAACTGCCCGGATCGCCAACGAAAAAAGGGCCTGCCGTTCCTCAGAATGGCAGGCCCTTCCAGATCGCGCCAGGCGACCGCGTCAGTCGCTCGGGGCCGGCTGTCGAGCCGGCGCCCGGGCGGCGCGGCTTCAGGCGGCAGCGGCTTCGCTGACGGCCTCGGCGGCCTTCTCGCCCTCTTCCGTCGCGCCGGTGAACGCGCCACGCAGCACGGTGCCGGTCTCTTCGACGGCGCCGCGAACGATCTCGCCGCGGGCTTTCAGGTCTTCCTGCATGCCCTTCCACAGCTTCTCGTTGTAGTCGCGCTGCAGCTCGACGAAGGCGGACAGCTCGCGGACTTCCGGCAGACGCTGCAGGTAGTCCTGGTTGAGCTCCATGTACTTCTTGAAGTTGTCGGCGGATAGCTCGGTGATCTTGCGCACCGTTTCGGCATTGATTTCGAACAGCTCACGGCCGAATTGGGCGGATTTCTCGAATGCGTTCATAGCTTCGTCTCCTGTTGGGTGATTCGCCCGAAACCAGAGTGGGGCGCCACATGATTCCGTTGGTGACACGGCGACTCGCCGCGGGTCGTCCGGCTCGGCTGCATTCAGCGTCTGCCGACGGCCTTCAGTGTTCGACCGGCCCATCCATCGACCGGTTATTGCACTGCACAAACGCATTGTGCGGCACACAAAAATGGATTGCAAGCATTTTTGTGCGCCACACAATCCGGTCCGTCCGCCGGGCAGTCAACCGGTTGCTCCGCTCCGCCTCAGGCCGCCTCGGACGGCGCTTCCAGGGCATCCGCCCGGTCGCCGAGGGGCGGCAGCGGCACCTCCACGTCGCGCTCCACCGCCGGCACTGCCCGGGGCGCCTGCAGGGTGCACGCCTTGAGCTCGAGAAACGCCGCCAGCAGATCGTTGCGCAGCACGTCGCCGTCGGGCAGCGCCCGGGCGCAGGCCGTCACGCCGAAGTACATCTGGCCGGCATAGCTCTGCACGGTGATGTTGAGCCCCTGGCCGTGCGCGGGAATCGACACCGGATAGTGGGTCAGCACCTTCGCGCCCAGCGAGTAGAGCTGAGCGCGAGGGCCCGGCACGTTCGACACCAGCACGTTGCACGGCAGCCGCGGCGGCGCGACGTCGACGATGTCCGAGCCCTCCATCCAGCGCATGGCACCGCTGAACAGCGCCGGCATGCCGGGCAGCGCCACGTCGGCGTCGTAGCTGCCGGACACGTCGCTGACGAAACCCTTGGCCTGAATGCTGGAGCGGCCGATCTTCAGCAGCCGCTTCACCGGGTCCGCCTCCTCGGTGGCGAGGCTCACCAGCATCATCGTGACCTGGTTGTTGCTGGTGGTGTCGCCGGGTTTGCGCAGGGACACCGGGCAGCCCGCGATCAGCGCCCGCTCCGGCAGGTCGGCCCGACGCGCCAGATAGCGCCGCAGCGCCCCGGCGCAGATCGCCAGGAACACATCGTTGACGCTGGTCCCGGTGGCCTTGCCGATCCGCCGCACGTCCGCCAGCGGCAGCTCGCCGGTGACGAACGTCCGATCACGATCCACGGCCCGATTGAAGCGGGTGACGGGGGCGCCCTCGACCACGGCGCCGAGCCCGCGGGTGCCGTCCACGGCGCGCTGCCACAGGCGCCGGGCGGTCTCCGCATGGCCGAGCACTGCCGACGCCTGGCGGACCTGGAACTTGGCGAGGTTCTCGAACGCCCCGCTCAGCAGGCTCAGGGCGTCGAAGCGTGAGGGCCGGCGCCAGAAGTCCGCCGGCGGCGGCGCAACGGTCCGGGGCTCCGGGGTGACGTCCATGATGGCTTCGATCGCGGCCTGACCGGACACGCCGTCCAGGCAGGCGTGGTGCACCCGGTTGTAGTAGGCGATCCGGCCGCCCTCGAGCCCGGTGAGCACCCACAGCTCCCACAGCGGCTTGGACCGGTCCAGCGGCTGCGCGTGAAGCTCCGCGATCTTCGCCTCGAACTCCGCGCGGCCGCCCGGCGAGGCGACCTCCGCCTGCAGCACGTGGCGGTCGATGTCGAAGTCGGCGTCGCGCACCCACACCGGGTGGTCGAGCTGGAAGGGCACGAACTGCAGCTTGTTCGTGAAGTAGGACACCAGATGAATCCGGTCGAGCAGCAGTTGCTTGAGATCGGCGACGAACCGGGCCGTGTCGACCCCGTCCGGCAGTTCCAGCACCTGGACCGAGGCGATGTGCTGGGGAGAGCGGGGGGTTTCGTTGTACAGGAAACCGGCATCCAGACCAGCAAGCTTATACACGTGACGAGACTCCTTGACGTCAGACGTCGATGGCGGATTTGGCGACCCCGATCCGTCGGGCCGTGGCGGGCGCACCCGAGGGACCAACGATGCAGCGATGAGCGAGCAACGCTCATGCCAACCATCGTAAACGCTCAACTTGTTGTTATAACTCGATTTTTTCGAACGGGAACAGCGGGCGGCAGCCCTCCTCGGGTGCACGGCGGACGCTGTCCGCACGGCTTTGGTGCACTGCACCCTCGGCGGCGCGCATTCTACCCAGCGCCGATGACGGATCAATGACTTTTTGTGCACTGCACGCCGCCCGGGCGCCACCCCGGCGGGCCGTCCCGCACTGCACCACAAATTGTTTGACCCGCTCAGGTTTCTTCGTAACACTCCGGCAACACTTCTTCCGGCCGTCCGTGTGTATCAGGAACTCGACGTCGAGACGCACCGAGCGCCCGGGCCCAGCACGCTGGACGCCATGACGGAGCTGCCCAGGGTGTTCCTCGAGGCCTCCGCGCTGGCCTACCTCTGGCCCCTGCTCGCCCGGTCACCGCGCGGCGACGGCCATCCCGTGCTGGTGCTGCCCGGATTCACCGCCGGCGACGAGTCCACCGGCATTCTGCGCCGCTTTCTTGCCCGTCTGGGCTACGACGCCCGCCCCTGGGGGCTGGGCCAGAACACCGGCACGCCGGCCCTCCAGGAGCAGCTCTACGCCGCGTTCGAACGCCTCGCCCGGGATGCCGGCGCGCCGATCTCGCTCGTCGGCCAGAGCCTGGGCGGCGTCTACGCCCGGGAACTGGCCAGGCGCTTTCCCGAGTCGGTGCGCCAGGTGATCACCCTGGGCAGCCCGTTCGCCTCGCGCAGCCCGTCCACCACCAACGCCCTGGTGAGCCGCCTGTTCCAGTATCTGTCGGGCATGAGCCAGGACGAGATGCGCGACTACATGCTCGGTTTCGCCGCGGCGCCGCCGCCGGTGCCGAGCACGGCCATCTATTCCAAGGCCGACGGTGTGGTGCACTGGTCCTCGTGCCTGGAGTACGCCGGGGACCGATCCGAGAACATCGAGGTTCTGGGCAGCCACTCGGGCATGGCCATGAATCCGCTGGTGCTCCACGTCATCGCGGATCGGCTCGCTCAGCCGGCAGCGGGCTGGCGCCCGTTCCAGCGCCGCGCCGGGTGCCGGTCGCTGCTGTATCCGACGCCGGAGCCGACCACCGATCCAGCCGCCATGAAGGGAGGGGAAACCGCGTGCGCGAACTGAAGAAGTATCCGAACAGACGCCTCTACGATCTGACCGAGAGCCACTACGTCACCGTCGAGGACGTCCGCCGGATGATCCTCGCCGGCGACAGCATCAAGGTCGTCGACAGCAAGGACGGCTCCGACATCACGCGCACGATTCTGCTGCAGATACTCTCCGAGCAGGAGGCGGAAGGACACGAGCCGGTGCTCACCAATCGCGCCATCGAGCAGATCATCCGCTTCTACGGCAACAATGCGGGCAACGTCGTCTCCCGCTACATCGAGCAGAGCATCCTCACCTTCCTGGAGCATCAGGACCAGTTCCGCCGGCGCATGCGCGAGATGAGCGACCTCAACCCGTTCAATTTCATGCGTCAGGCGATGGAACGGGCCTTCCCCGATCCGCGGCGTGCCGGCGGCCCCGCCGGCGGCCGGTCAGGCAGCGGCGCGAGCGGCGCCGCCCACGGCCCGGAGCGCGGCGCCCAGGACCCGGGCAAGGACGACGCCTGACCCGTCCGCCGTGCACACCCGCGCGGCGACCTGTCAGCGGGCAGCGGCACGGCCGCCCCGAACCTCCGAATCCAGACCACCTTCCCCGGAACCGGCGCGGACCGGCATCGGCCGCGCGTCGTCCAGCGCCGGCAGATACAGGGTGAACGTGCTGCCGTGATCCGGCGTGGACCGCAGGTCGATGGCGCCGCCGTGGCTCTGGATGATGCCGTAGACCAGCGCCAGCCCCATGCCGGTGCCCTCGCCGGGCCCCTTGGTGGTGAAGAACGGATCGAACACCCGCTGCTGCAGCTCGAGGCTCATGCCGGGGCCCGTGTCCGCCATCTCCACGCACACGTAGCTGCCCTTCTGCAGAATGCCGTGGGAGACCACCGTGCCGCGCTCGACCTCCCGGCGCTCGACCCGCATCGACAAACGCCCCGGCTGTGGGCCGATGGCGTCCCGGGCGTTGGCGCCGAGGTTCATGAGCACCTGCTGGAGCTGCCCCTCGTTGCCGTGCACGTCGAGGGTCGCGCCCGGCTCCACCTTGACGTCGAGCAGCACGGAGCTCGGCAGTGAGGTCTTCAGGAAGCTGGCGGATTCGTCCGCCAGAGCGCCCAGGTCGACCCGGCCCATCGCCTGGCTGGCGCCGCGGCGGCTGAAGGCGAGAATCTGGCCCACCAGCTCGCGGGCGCGATGCCCCGCCCGCATGATCTGGCGCAGGCTGTCCCGCGGGTCGCCGATGCCGCTCTCGATGAGCTCGGCGTTGCCCAGCATCACGGTGAGGATGTTGTTGAAGTCGTGGGCGATGCCGCCGGCCAGGCTGCCGAGGGCCTCCATCTTGTGAGCCTGGCGCCGCTCCTCCTCGGCGGCCAGCCGCGCGCTGACGTCGCGGATCACCAGCACGTAGCCCAGGTGCTCCTCGTCGTCGGTCAGCACCGGCGTGCCGGCCCACTCACCGGGAAAGCGGCGCTCACCCTCCCCCAGGAAGTCCAGCACCCGTGCGCGGGTGGACGTCGCGCCGACGACGGGGAAGCGGGCCCCCACCGTCAACGCCCGGGTGTCGCGGCCGACGATGCGCGCGGGCTCGTAGCCGAAGGTGTTGCGGAACCCCTGGGCGTTGGTGGCGATGATCACCGAGTCCACGTCGGTGACCACGATCGCGTCGGGAATGCTGTTGATCACGGATTCGAACAGCGTCTTCTGGCGGGACAGCTCCGCGGACCGGGCCGTCAGCGCCTGCTCGGCCCGCTGCCGCTGCCGCAGCAGGCGCCACAGGGTGACGATCAGGGCGAGCTGCAGAACGATGACCACCAGCGCCAGAACGAACTCCCACAGGTAGTTCAGATAGCCGGGCGCCGCGTCGTTGATCCGTTCGGCGCCGTCCGGTATCCGCTCGGGCGAGAGCCCGAAGTGGCGCAGCGCGGCGACGTCGAACGCGGTCCGCAGCGACGGGGTCCCGGCGGGCACCAGCCCGTCGCCGCGCGCAGCAATGGCGAGCGCCATGCGCGCCGCCTGATCACCGTAGGCCCTGGCGCTGGTCATGACGCCGCCCACGGCGCCGGCGCCGAGCATGCTGTCGTAGGCGGCGAACAGCGGCGCCGCGGACACGTCGAGCAGGCGCGGCAGCACGTCCGGCACGGTGCGGTAGATGCCGCCGGCCGGATCCCCCTCGTAGGTCAGCAGCAGGGCGGCGGTGCCGGGCGGCGGCCGGGCCAGCCGCGCGGACAGCTCGTCGAGACTCAACCCGTGCAGGAACTCCACCGCCGGTCCGGCGTCGAGGCCGGCCACGGCTGCTCGGGCATGATCCAGGTAGATCCGGTCCATGACCTGGGAGCCGGTGATGATCCACACCCGCTCGAGGTCCGGCACCAGGTCGGCCATGGCCCGCACGGTTCCACCGATGGCGTCGACGATGGCGGTCGGCAGCACCGCCGAGTCGGCGCGGCCGTCGAGCTCCGCCCGCACCTGCCGTCCGGGAATGACGTAGAGCCTGGGAACGCCGGGATAGATGCTGTCGCCGTGCTCGAGCAGAAACCGGGACGCGGGGCCCTGCACCGCAACGACCACGTCGAGGGGATCACTCTGCTGCTGGTAGCGCAGCAGCCGCACCATGTTGTCCCGCCCTTCGGCTCCGCCCTGCATCAGGGCCAGGAACTCCATGGATACGGCAACGGCCGGCTGCCGGTCGCGCAGCGGCGGATGCCTCAGGAACGCCTCGCTGAACTGCTGCGGCCACACGCCCACGTCGCCGCTGCCGAACAGCACGCCGATGCGCAGGCGCGCATCCGCCGCCGACCCCGGGGTCGCGGCCCACGCAGGGACGGTGGCGCCCAGCAGCAGCCAGGCAGCCACCATCACTCCGATTGCTGCGCGGAGACTCTCCGTCACCGAGCCCATCCATGGCTTCGATCCAGAAAGTGTAGTGCAGGGGTCGGATTCAGAGGTCCGCGGGAGAGAACGCCACGTCGGTCAGCCGCAGCGCACCGGCCAGGCGGACCGGCGCCCGGGTGATCAGGCGGTGGCCCGTGGCCGTGTGGACGTCGCGAAAATGCCGCTGCAGCGGGCAGGTGCCCAGCACCGAGGTTCCGCCGCCGGCGTTGTAGACGATGTCTACGGCCTCGCAGCACCACGCGGCCGCCTGGGTGGCCGCCAGGCGGAGCTGGCGGCGGTCCTCGAGGCCGGCCTCGGCGCCTCCGGCCACCCGGTCGTGGACCTCGCGCACCACGTCGAACAGGTAGCGGCGCGCGCCCTCCACCAGCGCCTCCGCCCGGCCGAGGTCGAGCTGCACCAGCGAGGATTCGTTGATGGTGGTGCGGCCCCAGGCCGGCACCTTGCTGCAGGCGAGTTCGGTGAAGTCGTCCAGCGCGCGGCGGGCGATGCCCAGGGGCACCGCCGCCACCGCCGCGGCGAACAGCCCGAAGAACGGCATCCGGTAGAGCGCGCCGTCGAGCCGCGGCGGGCTCGCCCCGAGCAGGATCCAGCGCCCCTCGGGCACGAAGGCCCGGTCGACCTCGAAGTCGCCGCTGCCGGTGCCGCGCAGGCCGGAGGCGTCCCAGTTGCCGTGCAGGCGCACCTGATCGGCCTCGAACAGCGCGATGTGCACCGCCGGGTGGCCCGCCGCCGTCTTCTCGATGCCGTCTCCGTCGGCCACCATGGTGCCGCCGCAGATCCAGTCGCAGTGGGCGGTGCCTGAGCCCCACGCCCACCGGCCGGTCACCTCGATGCCGCCGTCCACGCGCCGGGCCTTCGCCGTCGGCGCGGTGGCCCCAGCCACGATCGGCGTGGGCGACGGACCGAACACGGTCTGCGCCCACTCGTCCGGCAGCGAGGCGGCGATCAGCGCCGTGGTGCCGTAGATCATGGTCAGCCATCCCGCCGCGCTGTCGCCGTAGCTGACGGCTTCGATCAGCCGCAGCACGTCGACGGCGTGGCGCTCGCGGCCGCCGTACCGGCGCGGCACCGTCGCTTCGAACAGGCCCGCGGCGCGCATCCGCTGAACCAGGTCGCCCGGCACCTCGCCGGCAGCCTCGATCTCTCCGCTGCGCTCGCCGAGCTCGGTCTGCAACGCCTGGGCCGCGGTGAGCTCGATCGCCTCGAAAGAGGACTCCTGCTGCGTCATCCCGACCTCCCTCACTCCCCGGCGACCGGCTGACGCCAGGCGTCCCGGTAGAACAGGTCCGCCACCGGCCGCCGCGCGATCGGCCCGTAGCCGCCACCCACCGGGTAACCCAGCGGCAGCGCCGCCGCCGTGTACCAGTCGTCGGGCACCTGCAGCAGCGCCTTCACCTCCGCTTCGTCCTGGCACAGCAGGGTCGTCAGCACGCTGCCGACACCTTCCGCGCGGCAGGCGAGCAGGAAGTTCTGCACCGCGGGATAGACCGAGCCGCCGCCCACCACCGACACGCGATCCAGGCCGGCGTCCGTCACCGCCATGCGGTCCGGATTGAAACAGACGACGGCAATGACGGGACACTCGCCGAAGTGGCGCCCCAGGTGATCGCCGGCGGCGATGGTGCGCTCCTCCTTCGCCTGCTCGTCGGCCGGCGCCGCGGCGATGCGCTTGCGGTACATGGCGGCGAACGTCTCCCAGCGACGCGCGTAGAGCTCGCCGAGACGGGTCCGCAGGGCCGCATCGGACACCATGACCATCCGCCAGGGCTGCAGGTTGCCGCCGCTCGGCGCCCACACCGCCGCCTGCATGATCCGCTCCAGGACGTCTCCCGGAATGGGGTCCGGCCGCAGCCGCCGGATCGCCCGCTGGGTGCTCATCAGCTCGTACAGAGTGCCAGCCGCCTGCTCCGCCATGATCTCTCCCCGTCAGTGCTTCGGCATGATGACATGGCCACGGACCACGATCACCCGCCCCCGGCGCCGGCGCCGAGGCAGGTCACGTAGGGGCCGTGACGGGTGGCGATGCGGTCCGGGTCCCGGGGGGCGCGATGGCCCACCAGCAGCCGGTGGCGGGCCTCAACG
>MDTG01149206.1_pt1 | contig 21187 bp, 19 predicted proteins | sample 811421 | NCBI WGS metagenome assembly MDTG01 (sample SAMN05326645, study PRJNA326480) | marine metagenome | isolation source: seawater | place: Pacific Ocean: South East | collected 2011 | reverse complement strand
TAAAGAAAATAAAAAAATAGAAACAGATTGGATTATTTCTACCTCAGGCACTACTAAAGAACCCAAATTGGTGAAACACAAACTTTCATCATTAGTTAAAACCACAAAAATGGATTTATCAAATAATAAAAAATTCATTTGGGGCCTATCGTATGATTTGTATAGATTTGCTGGTCTACAAGTTTTATTTCAATCTTTATGTTCTGGATCAACTTTAGTTATCCCCAAAAATATCTCAGACATGATAGAAGTAATAAAAATATTTAGAAAACAAAAAATTAATTCTCTCTCAGCAACTGCAACATATTGGAGAAAGTTTCTTATGCAAAAACATTCGGGAGATATCAATTTTAAGACAATAACTTTAGGAGGTGAAATCGCAGATAATCAGATTTTAAATGCACTAAAGAAAAAATATCCAGATGCAAAAATTTCTCACATTTATGCATCAACTGAGGCTGGAGTTGGATTTGCAGTTAGAGATGGTATGGCAGGTTTTCCAAAGTCTTATTTGACTGATGGTTTTGATAATAAAAAATTTAAAGTTGACAAAAATAATCAACTAATGATTCTTGATAAAAATCAAGTACAAAATTATGTTTCTTCAAACGACTGCCTTTATGACTCAGATGGATTTATCCCAACAGGAGATATTATTGAAATTTTGGGAGATAGAGTTTTTTTTAAAGGGAGGGAATCTGGCTCTATAAATGTAGGAGGAAATAAAGTCATTCCGGAAGAAGTAGAAAGGGCATTAATGGAAAGCGATTTAGTTTCCCAAGCATTTGTTTATGGTAAAAAAAATCCCATAACCGGATTTCTAGTTTGTGCAGATGTTGTTTTAAAAAATAAATTTCCTAAAGAGAATATCCAAAAGCTACTAAGAGAAAGTTGTTCAAATCTTCAAGACTATAAGATACCAGCTATAATAAAAGTTGTAGATAGATTGGAAATGACTAGTAATGGGAAAATTAAAAGATCATAAATCTAAGCTTGTAATCATTACTGGACCAAGTAAAGGTCTAGGTTTGGATATATTCGAATTGCTTCTTAATCAGACAAACTATATTTTAGTTGGCATATCTCGAACTTGTTCAAAGGCTTTAGATGATTTAATAAAGCAATTTCCAGAAAGAGCCTTTTTTAAGTCTTTCGATTTCAATAATATAAGTGACATAAAAAATCTTGTAACAGAAATAAGGAGAGAACATGGAATTGCATTCGCATTAATAAATAATGCAGCTATTGGACATGATGGTATTCTTGGAACAATGCATGAAAAAGAGATTAAAGAAGTTATTAATGTAAATATTTCAGCACCAATCGTTTTAACGAAGTACGTATCAAGGCTAATGTTAACTCAAGGCGAAGGAAGAGTAATAAACATAGGATCAATCATTGGGAAAACTGGCTTTAATGGTCTCTCGGTTTATGGGGCATCTAAATCAGCAATGGATGGATTTACTAAGTCTCTTGCAAGAGAGTTAGGGAAAGCGAATATTACTGTGAATTTAATATGTCCCGGATACATGAAGACAGAAATGACTGAAGGTATATCTAAAAAAAATCTTGATAGAATAATTAATAGAAGTCCCTTATCAAGATTAGCTGAGACTAGAGATATTTCTGAAATGGTAAGTTATCTGATTTCAGAAAAATCAGTCAATATTACAGGCTCGTCATTCATTATAGATGCCGGCAGCACGTCTTAAATTATGAAAGAATTATTTGACAACGATACTACTTGGGAAATAAGAAGCTTGATTCTAAAAAATCATGCCTCTCAATTGATGTCTGATATTGAAAGAGCTAAGTTTTTTAATTTACCTAATGGATGTCGAATGAGAGAAAATTCAAAAATTATAAGTCAAGAAAATCTTAAAATAGGTGAAAACTGTTACATAGGAGAAGGAACTATTCTAGACGCTTCAGGAAAGCTAACTATTGGAAGTAATGTATCAATAGGTTTCAACACAATGATAGCAACACATGATAGTTATCTTCTTAATATTATGGGTAAAAATAAACGAGAAAATAGTAACGCCATTAAAAGGGCACCAGTTTCTATTGGAGAAAATTCATTCATAGGTGGATTGTCTTTAATAATGCCAGGAGTAAAGATCGGTAAACAATGTATCATTTCCCCAATGAGCATTGTTTATGATGATATTCCAGATAGAACTACATTTAGTCCTTATAAAGACATGTTAGATTTTAAGAAAAATCTGTCAGATAAAGAAAAGATCTTAGATGATTTAATATCTAAAGCAAAAACAATAATACAAAAATAAATTCTTTGAAATTTTCTAAAATTGAAAACATTGATCCCTTAAAAAAAGAAAGTTGGGAAAATAAAATATTCTTAACTTTTGATATTGATTGGTGCCATGATGAGGTTTTGCAAAAAACCTTAGATATATTGAGTGAATACAATATTGAGTCAACTATGTTTTGTACCCATGAAACATCTCTTCTCAATATTATGGCGCAAGATAAAAAAATTGAGTTAGGAATTCATCCTAACTTCAATCCTCTACTTGAAGGTAATTACAGATACGGAAAAAATGTTTCTGAAGTTACCGACTTTTATTTAGATATTGTTCCTAATGCTAAATCTGTAAGATCTCATTCATTGACTCAAGGAGGAAAATTCTTGAGCGTCTTTGAGGATAAAGGCATAAAGTTTGAATGTAACTCATTAATCGATCCTTTGGGAGGTTTAATTTTTCCTTATAATTTTTCCCCTAAAATCATCAAAGTTCCACACATATTCGAAGATGATGTAAGAGAATGGTATGAAGAAGGATTTAACCTTAAAAGATATACAGAATACAAAGGAATTAAAGTTTTTGCCTTTCATCCAGTTCAAGTATTTTTGAATACGGAATCAATGAATAGGTATAATGAAGCAAAACCTTTTTTTCAAAACCCGAGAAAACTCCACGAATTCATTAATAAAAAAAAGTATGGAACCAAAGATTTTTTATTGGACATAATTAGAAAATACAAATCGTGAAAGCAAGTGAATTCTTCAAAGAAAAAAATCTTTTAAGAGATTTTGACTTCAATATTTTCGCCATGCCAGAAACAAGGACAAACAAAAGTTTTGTCTTTTTAGAATCTTCATCTTATTTAGATATCATTAATAATAATGAAAAGATAACTGGTGTGGTGACCACAAAAGAACTTGTTTCTGATATTTCAAAGAATATAGGAACATTAGTAACTAAAAAACCTAAACAATTCTTTTACTCCAATTATCTCAAATTTTTTCAAGAGGAACGCCAAAAAAAAACAAAAATAGATAAAAGCTCTTCGATCTCTATGAATTCCTATATCGACAAACATAATGTATCTATTGGAAAGAATGTAATCATCGAAGATAACGTCCATGTCAAATCTGGATCTAAGATCGGGGATGGAGTGATAATTGGTTCCGGATCAATTATTGGTGGTGATGGATTTGAAGTAAAAGATATCAATGGAAAGGTAGTTTGGTTACCCCATAACGGAAAAGTGATAATTGGAAGTGAGGTACAAATAGGCCACAACTGTACCATAGACAAAGGGATTTTTGGCGTTGATACAGAAATAAAAGCTGGAACAAAAATTGATAATTTGGTTAACATAGCCCATTGTTGTAATATCGGAAAAAATTGCATCATAACTGCTGGAGTTATTTTCGCTGGCTCAGTAAAGGTAGGGGAAAATGTCTTCTTTGGTCCTAATTCGACCATCTCAAACGGAATTAATATTTCAAAAGGGGCTCATATATCTTTGGGATCTACAGTGGTCTCGAATGTAAAAGAGAATGAAAAAGTTACAGGATATTTTGCTTTGGAACATTCAAAATTCATGAAAAATCAAATAAAGATTCTAAAAAATGGATAATGTGATAACAAATAATTGGTTGGAAATTGATCATAATCTTTTCTTGATTGATGCAGATGCAAATCAAGATCAACATGATACCAATAAGGCTTTTACTGAAAAATGGGAAGCTTATTCTAAAGATGATGAAAATAATGAGAATTTAAATAAAACAATTGTTTTTCAAAATAAATGGTTTTTATCTTTATATGGCTATGAATCAGAAATAGAAATCAAAAAGAAAGTATGTAATTCAAATTACATTTTAGATGCCGGATGTGGTTTGGGTCAAAAAGCAAGTTGGCTGGCTGAAATGGCTCCTGAATCAAAAGTTATAGCAATTGATTTTTCTGATTCCATTTATATTGCATATAAAAATTATAAAGATAAATATCCGAACATGATTTTTGCTAAAGGAGATATATCAAATACCAAGATTAACGATTCAATGATAGATTTTACTCTTTGTGATCAAGTTATAATGCATACTTCAGATCCATCTAAAACTCTTCAGGAGTTATCCAGAATAACCTCATATTCAGGAAATTTATTGTGTTATTGGTATAGGCAAAAGGCTCTTCCACGAGAGCTATTGGATGAGTATTTTAGATCGGAAACAAGAAATTTATCTCATGATGATTTATGGAAGTTATCAAAGGAGACTCTTGAATTGGGGAAGATGCTTTCAGAACTAAATATTACAGCCAATTTTCCAGATCTTCCCTCGTTAGGCATAAAAGGAGGAAAAATGGACTTACAAAGATATATTTACTGGAACTTTATAAAATGTTTTTGGAATAATGATCTAGGATATGAAAATTCACTTAGCGCAAATTTTGATTGGTACTCGCCAGTGAATGCAAAAAGATTTACAAAGGAAGAAGTACTTTCAGATTTAAAGAAAGCTAAACTTAAAACTGATTACTTCAATGAGGAAGATGCATGTTTCTCAGGTAGATTTTCAAAAGTAAAATAACTCAATGTGCGGTATTCTAGGATATTCTCATAAAAATAATCTTTATGAGAATGTAGAAAATTTCAAAAAAGCTTTATCTGAGATTGATTACAGGGGACCAGATGATTCTGATATAAAATCTCTTAAATTTGGATTTTCGAATCTTTTAGTTGGCCATCAACGATTATCGATAATCGATCTTTCTGCAAACGGAAGGCAGCCTATGACCAGTTTTGATGGTAGGTATGTTTTAGTTTTTAATGGAGAAATTTACAACTATATAGAACTTAGAAATTATCTTAAAAAGCAAGGTTATATTTTTAAAACTTCTTCTGATACTGAGGTATTGATCAATGCTTGGCACTTTTGGAAAAAAGACTGCATTGAAAAGTTCATTGGTATGTTTTCTTTTGCTGTAATTGATCAAAAAGAAAACAAATTATTTTTAGTTAGAGATGCTTTTGGAATAAAACCTTTATATTTTTTTCACGACAATGAAAATTTTAGCTTTTGTTCTGAAATACATCCTTTAAAAAATTTTGGTCCCGAACTTACCCTTAATCACAGTAGAGCTTATGACTTTTTAATTCATTCTGATTATGATTCTAATGATGAAACTTTTTTTCAGGGAGTTAAACAAATTCTGCCTGGCTATTTTCTTGAACTAGATGGCACTACTTTTAAATCTCAACTTACAAAGTGGAATAGTTTCAACTTAGAAGAAAATAAAGAAAATTTATCTTTTGAAGATTCTGCAGCCATCCTTAGAGAAAAGTTTCTAAATTCAGTCAAACTTCATCTTAGGTCTGATGTAAATTTAGGTGCTGCATTATCTGGAGGAATAGATTCTAGTGCTGTGGTATGTGCAATGAGGTTTCTTGAACCAGAAATGGATATAAATACTTTTAGTTTTATATCTGAAGATAAAAAATTTTCTGAAGAGAGTTGGGTTGATTTAGTTAATGGGCATGTCAACGCAACAAGTTTCAAAATTTCTTCTAGTTCAGATGATTGTCAAAAAGATTTTGATCATCTTATAAGTGCTTTAGGTGAGCCGTTTGGAACACTTAGTATCTATGCTCAACATAAGGTGTTTCAACTCGCAAAAAATAACAATATAAAGGTTATGCTTGATGGCCAAGGTGCTGATGAGATGTTGGCTGGTTATTATGGCTATCCTGCAAAAAGATTGAGAACTTTATTGGAGAAGAAAGACTTTATAGGTGCAATTTCATTTTTTGAGTATTGGTCTAGATGGCCTGACAGATCTAGGTTACATTTTTTAAAAACTGCAATAGGAGAATTTTCTGGACCTTTTTATAGCTTATTTCGAGAAATTAATGGAGATAAACTTTTTCCGAACTGGATAAATAAAAAACAAGCCTCAAACAGACTGTTTGACTTTAGATTTCCCGAAGAAAGAAGGAACAAAGGTTCTTATCAGAGAAGACTTTCATCTAAACTTGAAGAGGCATTAACAAAAGATGGGCTGCCTTCTTTATTAAGACATGAAGATAGAAACTCAATGATATTTTCAATTGAAAGCAGAGTGCCATTCTGCAACCTTGATATAGTCTCTTTTTTACTTAAATTACCTGAGAGATACTTAATTTCTGATTTTGGAGAGACTAAACATATTTTTAGAAAGGCAATGGAAGGTATTGTTCCAGATCGAATATTGAAAAGAAAAGATAAAATCGGGTTTAAAGCGCCAGATCAAATTTGGATGGGAAAAATCTGCCAGCATGAGTCAGATGATTTAGATGTTTTCAAAGAAATAGATTGGATAAATGAAGATGAAGTAATAAAAATAATCAATATCTTTAAGAATGATAATAAAAAATATGGAGACGAAATTTTTAGATTTATATCTTTTGCAAAATGGTATAAAAAATTTATCTTATCCTAATTATTTTTTTATTTTGCGATAGTTTAATTCAGTTAAGAATTCTTTTTTTATGAAAAAAATCCTAATTTTATCCTTTTCTGAGATCAATAGAGATCCCAGAGTGTTGCGACAGATTAACGCTCTTTACAAAACGGGATATAACTTAACTGTCTCAGGTTACTGCAATGGTAAACCCTTCAAATATCCTGATATAGATTTTATTAAAATAAATAAGCCAGAATTTACTTTTTTTCAAAAGATATTACTTGCAATAAAACTTTTTTTGAAACTTTACGATTCTTATTACTTCTCAAGGCCTGAAGTGGTAGAAGCTCGAAAAAAAATATCTGAAAAAAAATATGACTTAATAATTTCAAATGATTTATCTTCTTTACCCTTGGCTTCAAAATTAAATTCACATAAAGGAATTGTATTTGATGCTCATGAGTACTCTCCCTTGGAATTTGAAGATAAGTTAATTTGGCGAATATTATTTAAAGAATATTCAATCTCTATGCTCAAAAAGTATAAAAAATTTTGTGTCGATATGTTTACTGTTTCTCCTGGACTTGCCTTGAAGTATAAGGAGAATTTTGAAGTTTATCCAAAAGTTATATATAACTCGCCATATTTAGCAAATCTCAGACCCAGTAATACCTCAGATAATATAGAAATGGTTCATGTTGGCCAAACAATTAGATCTAGAAAGATAGAGCTGATGATTAATATATTTGAGTACCTAGATCCGAGGATTAGTTTAAATTTTTATTTGCTTAATACTGATAATAATTATATGAATTATCTTAAAGATCTATCCAAGGGTAAAAATATTTACTTCAAAAATCCAGTACATCCTGAAAAAATATCTAGCGAGATAAATAAATACGATCTAGGATTATTTCTTTTACCCCTAGTAAACTTTAACTATTCTTATGCATTGCCAAACAAATTTTTTGAATATATCAATGCTGCTCTATGCGTGGCAGTTGGCCCGAGTGGTGAAATGTCTAATCTTGTGAAAGAGCATGATTGTGGAATCGTATTTAATTCTTTCGATTCTTTTGAGGTGGCAGAAAAATTAAATAACTTAAAAAAAGAAGAACTAGAAACATATAAAAAAAATTCATCCATAGCGTCGAAAAAACTGTGTTTTGAAAGCCAAGAAATTTTAATAACAGAATCTATTAAAAATATCCTTTGAAATAATCCTAGAAATTTAATTTTAATCAACCATAATCACTTTTAACATTAAATTAAATATTAAAAACTTTGATTCGATTTTTATATTTGGTATCACTTTTTCCGTTTGTTGGTATTTCAGGTGCTAATTTTGATACTCAACCTTGGTCAATTATTCTTCTTTTATTCATTTCTTTTCTAATAATTTTAGGTAACTTTAAAAAAATAGACCTAGATTCATTAACTCTCTTAATTTGGAGCGTGGGTATTATATGTTTCGCAGCTATAGTTACTCTTTTTCAAGAAACTAATGGATTTGTTGAATTTAGTCCTTTTACATATGTTAGAAACATTTTGAGTTGGCTTACCATCCCCCTTTTTATTTTTGTTTTCAGTAATACAAATAAAGAGTCTATTAGAAATATATTTATCTTTAGTATCTTCATCTATTTTATTGTAGGAGCAATACAAATCTTTAATAATCCAAACTTTTTAAGCTTTATAACTCCAAGAGACGTCAATGTTTTAGATGGGAGGGGAGTTCCTTCATTAGCATCTGAACAATTCGAATTTGGGAGAATTGCATTAGTTCAAATCATCATTGCTCAAATATTATATTTATCCAAAGAGCTAAAATTATTTCAAAGAAATTTAATTTTCGTTGTTTCATTTATTGAACTTTTTATTTTTAGTAGGGCAGCAACAGCAATAGGCATGCTTGTTGGAATTGTTTTTATATTCTATTTATTAAAAAGCAAAAGTTTGAGCGGGATAATACTCAGATTCGCAGTATCTTTCACTTCAATCTTAATTTTTCTTGTATTTCTAGCTGAGTTTTTCCCTCAAGTTAGGTTTGGCTTAATAGCGGAAATTATCTTAAATAATCCTTCTGCGCTTTCTTCCTATGGCGGAACTATAGAAAGAATATTTAACTTTCCATTTTCTATTTATGTTGGATTAATCAAGTATTTCCCATTTGGCTTTGGGCTGGGTTCAGAGATCATTCTCGGACAACTATATGAGTTTAATTTATTTTTGAACATAAAAAGAGCTACAGCATCAATGGCAAATGGAGGCCTAGTAGGATCTATTTATTCTACCGGTATTCTTGGTCTATTATGGATTGCAATATTAATTAAAAACACATTTAAATACGTTTTAAACCAAAAAACTGAAGAGAAAAAAGAATGGATTATCGTCTTTGCTTCAATATTAGTTATAACTTTTTTTGAAGGTTCTTTGGCAAATCCCATAGTAGGATTACTCTTCGCTATATTCCTTGTCTATACCAAAACTACTAAAGTTTGATTTCTTTTGTCTATAAATCAAAAACAAAAGGAAAAGAATAAAAGCAGTAACTTCAGCAAACAAAATAATATAAATCATCCTGAGTTTTTTTAGAATTCCGTCAGTTGAAGACTCAATAGTAACAAAAACAAAATCTTCCATTGATTCAGTATAAAGGCTTTTTTGAAGTTCATTTTTTAGTAAATCTTGGAAAGTTGCCTTGATATCAACGTTAGAAATATTTTTTGAAATCTTTAAATAATTTGTCTGTATATTTTGAGAGTAACTAAGAAACTTCTCTTTAGTTTTTTTATTAATTGATTTAACAAACTTATCAAGAAATTCTTTAGAAAATTTTGGAGACTCTGATGAGAATGATAGTTCCCAGGTATTGAGACCTTCAGCTTTTATTTTAAGACTCTTAAGAATTTTTGATTTAATCTGTGAACCATCATATTTTAATAAATCTCCTCTTGTGATTTTGGCAGGATTAGACTGATACTCATTTTCTTTTTTACTTTTATCCCATCCTTCTAAGAAGAAAAGATCAATTAGAAGATCATTTTCCATAACAAAATCCTCTAAAAAATCTCTCGACTCCATATTTTCAAGGGCATATTGGAGTTCATAGCTTTGTTTACCCGAATCTAACCCAGCTAAAGAAAGCAATGGATTGTCAGAGGTAGAAGTTCCTTTGCTGATGAAATTATTTTCTAACAAGATAACTGATGATTGATACTTAACGGGTTGAAAAAAATAAATCAGTATTGATAAAAGAAAAACTCCAATTGAAATACTTAAGAATAAATATTTTTTCTCAAGAAAATCCTCGTATAATTCAGTTAAATCAACAAATTTGTTATCCATCCTTGGATTTTACATTATTTTTTTAAGCCGTTTTGAATGAAAATAAATTGAAAATAATCTATGTAGTTCCTCATAAATTTTTTTTCTCTCAATTCCCCTTGGGAAGGGTTACTCATGTTGCAGGTATTTGCAATGGGCTTGTAAAAAATAATGTTGAAGTAGAAATAATCTCTGAAAATGGAATAAATAAATTCAATAAAAGGTTTGATAAAAAGATAAAATTTTTAACTATAAATAACAAAAAAAATAGAATTTTATTTTCTTTAAATATTATAAAAAAAATCAAGATGATAGATCATGATTTTATATTTATAAGGCACGAACCCATATTTTTACTTTTAAGCTTATTGTTGCCAAAAAAAATTAAAAAAAAATTTATAGTTGAACTTAATGGATTTGGCTTTGATGTTTCAATTGGATTAAAAAGATATCTTTCTAGCATTGTAGCTCTAATTTATGATTTTTTGTTAAGGCCATTTGGAAAAATTGTAGCTGTTAATAATTCAATAAAAGAAAGATTATCGATAAATAATAAAAATAAAACTATTATCGTTGAAAATGGTGGACCCATTCTTGATAATAGAAAACCTAATAAAAGTTCTAATATCAATAAATTAGATTTTATTTTTTATGGTGCTTTTAACCCTTATATTAACTTAAGTCATATATTTAAGGCGTTTGATTTATTAGAAAAAGATAAATATGTTTTTAAGCTAAACATCATTGGTTTTGGACCAGAGTTAGATAAGTTGAAAAAATTATGCCTTCCTAGGGATTGGGCAACTTATATCGGCCCGAAAGATTATGATAATTTTAAAAATTTTGTTTTTGAATACCCGAATAATCTCGTAGCATTAATTCCTATGGGTATTCGATATGGAAGTTCAGATTTAAAACCTATTAAGCTTTTTGAATATTTATCAGTTTGCTTACCCATTATATATGCCGATTGTGTTGCATCAGATATTTTCGAGGATAATGTAAATGGTTTTAAATACAAAACGGGAGACAGCTATTCTTTCTATAGCTCTTTAAAAAGATCCATTGAAAATAAAGATAAAATCAACAGCTTGATAGAAAAAAATAAGACTCTTTACTCTTCGATGACTTGGGACTCTCGAATGAAAAAATTTCTTGAAGAGTTATAAGTCATGTGTGGTATTTCTTCTTATATTGGAAAAAAAAATTATGAGAGCTTTCTTTACAAAAGTTTAGAGAATCAAAGACATAGAGGGCCTGATAATACAAGCTTACTAAATTTAAAAATTAATGAAAATTTCATCGGTCTCGGTCACAATAGGTTAAGTATTCTCGACTTAAATGAGAGGTCAAATCAACCGTTTCATCATGAAAACTACCGCCTTATCTATAATGGAGAGATATATAACTTCGAGACAATAAAGAAAAGTCTCAAAGATTCAGGAAGTCATTTCAGAACAAATTCAGATACAGAAGTTATTCTAAGAGCATTTGAAAAATACGGAGAGGCTTCCTTTGAATTATTTCAAGGAATATATGCATTTATACTTCTTGATTTGAATTCCAACTCAGTGTTTGCTGTTAGGGATCCTCTTGGCGTAAAGCCTCTATATTTTTCAAATCAAGATAATGAATTCTTTTTTTCTTCAGAGATAAGAGGATTAAATCCATTTTTAAAAAGAAAAGAAATTTGTGAAGATGACTTATTCGAGTTTTTAAATAATCATTTTATTTCAGAACCTAATACGGGCTTTAAGAATATAAAAAAAGTATCCCCGGGAACATATATGAAAATTACATTGCTTGATAAAAAGGTAGAGCATGTAAGCTTTAAATATTCTGCCAGAAATAAATCCTTTGGAGATTTTCTTATAAAAGAATCAATAAAAAGCCAAGAAATTAGTGATGTTAAAAATGTTATTTATTTTAGTGGAGGTATAGATTCAAGTGTTATAGCTGCTTCCGTTGAGGAAGATCATCTTTTACATATTGAGTATTCTAAAAATGAAATAAATGATGCAGATACAGTTGCTTCCAAATCAATTGCTAGAAAGCTGAATAAAAATTTACAAATTATTAAATTTGATAAAGATATTGAAATGTCTGACCAAGAATTTATAAAAAGTGTGGATGAAACTGTTAATGGAATTGAAGAATTAATTTGCGACTATACATATCTTGCATCAAAGCAGATTTCACAAGAAGCTAGGAAACTTGGCTATAAAGTTGCTTTAAGTGGAATGGGTGGAGACGAGATTTTTGTTGGGTACCCAAGATATAAAATATCTATTTTTCACAAGGTTAGACTTTTTATTCTTCCATTTTTTCTTTTTTTTAATTTCATAAAGTTAGATAAATATATTTTTAAAAGAAAATTTGAAAGATTTATGGAATTTTTAAGAGAAAAAAACTTTCTTTTGGCTTATTCAAGACTTTTAGGTTATCTCTCTTCATCTGAAATCAGAGATTTTTTTGAGCCAGGACAATATAAAAAATTACAAAAAAAATTTGAAAGTAAATTATCAGTTTATGAAGATAATTTGAAAGAATCATACTTATCAGCATGTTTGTCTATAGATAGGAGAGGGTTCTTATCAAGAAATTTGACAGTTGCTGATAAATCTTCAATGAGTGAGAGCATTGAATTAAGAGTTCCATTATTAGATCTAGAAATAATTAATGTATCAAAAATTCTTAGAAAAAATAACCTTATGGATTATTTTTTACCTAAGTTTAGGCTTGAGGAATATCTTTTAAACTATTTAAATAAATATGAATTTAAAAGAAGAAAAGTAGGATTCAATCCTCCATTGGCAGGCTACATTAATAATATAGATCGCGAGACATATGATAGTTGTATTTCTATCTTAGAGTCAGTTTTAAAAGGTATGGACAAGAAAATGACTGATAAAATTTATGACGACCATACAAGAAAGATAAAAGATAATACTTACAAAATATTTCAATTAATCTTTTTGTCGAGATGGATTAACCAAATTAAGAGTTACAATCTTGAATAAAATTTATCTTTATCTAAAAACTATTAAGTACCTAAAGCTTAGGCAGATTTTTTATCAGATTAAATATAGATTAAAAAAAAGAAGGCTTTGTTCTTTTGATATTTCAATAAGATCCAGAAACCTGAATATTGATTTCCCGCTCATAAAAAACAATGCTTTTTCAGGCAAAGAATTTTCATTTCTTGGTGAAGCTAAAGAAGTGCCTCTAAAAAGCTGGATTGATTCCTCTGAAAATTATTTGTGGAATTATAATTTAAATTATTTTGATTATATAAATTCAGAATTAAATGTTGAAATATCAATAGATTTCATTAATGAATGGATTAGAAGCAACGTTAATCCTGAAACTTTACCTTTTGATCCATATCCAACTTCTCTAAGGTTATGCAATTGGATTAAGTTTTTCTTGAATAATCCAAAATTAATAAATTCAGATATTCTTAAATCTCTCGGATTTCAAGCTGAGCTTCTTTCCCAAAATTTGGAATACCATATTGATGGTAATCATTTATTTACTAATGCGAAAGCTCTATATTTTTCATCAACTTTTCTTGATTGTGAAAGATCAGAAATATGGAGAGAAAAAGCAGCTAAGATTCTTCATGAGTGCTTAGAAAACCATTTTTATGAAGATGGTTGCTACTTTGAAAGATCTCCTTCTTATCAGTTGATAATTTGTGAAGATTTATTAGATCTAAAAGTTCTTTCTGATTGTTTAAATGATCATCTTGAAAGTGATCAATTAAATAAAAAAATTAATTCTATGGCAAAAAAGGCTTTTGAATTTACCCAGCAAATTTTTATTCATCAATCTACTCCTCTTTTTAATGATTCAGTACCTGATTCAAGTAACTATTTTCTAAAATTATTTAATTATGCTCAAAAAACTTTTGGAGGAGACTTTTTCTCAGAGAAGTCTGAAAAGGTAAAACTAACAAAAAGTAATTTTTTAGTAGTGAATCAAAATAAATATGATCTAATCGCTAATTGTTTTGGACCTTCTCCTAGATTTCAACCCGGTCATTTTCATGATGGAATTTTTGCTTTTGAAGCTTGGTTTAAAGGGCATAAAATAATAACAAATTTGGGGATCTCCACATATGAAAATAATGAAACAAGACTTTTAGAAAAATCATCAAAATATCAAAATGTGATTAATATAAACGGAGAGGGTTCAGCATTGATATGGTCCTCTTTCAGATTAGCTAATAGACCTAGAGTTGAAATAGATAATAAGTCTCTTTCAGACGAGGAATATGAGATAACTTTTAGAAATAATGGCTTTAAGCACAAGAAAGTTCCTTTCCATTTCAAAAAATTTAAATTTAAAGAAGATTCTGTTTTTATTGAAGATAAATTCAAATCTAAGAGAAATTTGAACCTAGAGCATAGGATATTTTTGGAATCAAACGTAGAGTTTGATAGTGAAAATTCTAGTATAATATTTGAAGGGAAACCAATAATAAAAATAATTTCTAAATCCCCAATTTATCATGAAAGGTTAGGCACTCCATTTGAATTTGGAAAGTATATAAATAGGAGCTTAATAAAGGTGCAAAATTCTAATAGAAATATCTTATCTTTCGAATTGAAAATAATATGAATATAGGCGTTATCGGACAGGGATATGTTGGATTGACTTTTGCGTTGTGTCTAGCGGAGATGGGGCATAAAGTTTTTGCTTTTGAAAAGGATAAAGAAAAGTATCAGCTTTTAAAAAATAAAATTTCTCCAATAAGTGAAAAAAAAATCGCGGACTTAACAAAGAAAACAATTTTGTCTGGTAATTATCTAATTTATTCCGATCTAAAAAAAATCGAGAAATCTTTGGATATTATTGTCATATGCGTTGGAACTCCATCAAGGAAAGATGGGAGTTTGAATTCATCCTACCTTGTTAATTCTATTAAAGATGTTTCTTCATATATAAAGAAAAAGCGTAATAAACCTACCATTGTTATCAGATCAACTATGTTACCTGGGTCTTCAAATTCTTTATTAAGTAAATTAATGAGAGATGGTTTGAAAGAAGGTAAAGATTTTGACTATTTATATCATCCTGAGTTTCTTAGGGAAGGATCAGCATATGAAGATTTTTTTGATCCCCCAAAAATTGTAATTGGTCATAACAAGGAAAGCAGTAAGGTAAAACTAGATAAGATATACAAGACATTCAATGACTCCTTGAAAATTTTTACCACTCTTAAAGAAGCAGAAACTGTAAAATATGTTGATAATATTTATCATGCTTTAAAAGTTACATTTGCGAATGAAGTTGGAGATTTTTGCAACGAATTCGATATTAATCCAAAAGAAGTGATGAAAATTTTTAAGAGAGATAAGAAGCTCAATATTTCAGATAAATATTTGAATCCAGGCTTTTCATATGGAGGATCATGTCTACCAAAGGATTTAAACTCTTTTCTTAAAAAAGCTGATCAAAAAGGTATTGATAATTTTTTATTAAAAAATATCAAAAAAAGCAACGATAATCGAATATCTAGAGTTGCAAAAGATATAAATAATACTGAGGCAAAAGAAATAATTTTTTATGGTCTTGCTTTTAAAAAAGGTACAAATGACCTCAGAAATAGTCCATATTTGGAGTTATTAAAAAAAATAAGTTCTAAAGCAAACAATATATCTGTAATTGACCAATTTATTTCTTATGACGATCTAAAAAAATATCTCGATAAATCTATTTTAAAAAAAATAAAACTCATAGATTTTAAGAAGTTAGAAAAATATGACCTTTTGATAGTTGCTCATGAATTGAAAAATTTAAGTAAAATTGAGAAGGCAACAAAAAAAATACTTCATCTAAATTGAAAATTCTCTTAGCTTCTACAAGATTTCCAAGAGAAAAAGGTTCTGCAGATAGTTTTACAATATTTTATTTACTAAAATACTTTTCATCAAAAGGTCATGAGATTCACCTAATATGTTTTGAGGATAAGAAAGTCTCTCCTGAAGAAAAAGAACAAATTAAGAATTTTTGTGCATCATGTTCATTTATTAAGTTTTCTATTTTTCAAGCAATAATTTCAACTTTTTTCTTTTTGATTAGAGGGCTCCCCATGCAACTTGGATACTTTTATTCAAATAGTTACAAAAATGCTCTGTTAAATATTATTGATAAAAATAAAGATTTTGATATTAAATATTTTCATTTAATTAGATCTGGTTATTATGCTCAATTGTTAGGAATTAAAGATTCAATACAGGCAATGCAAATATCTTTCACTCTAAATTATATGAGAGTTGTAAAAAATCAAAAAAATATCTTTATAAAATTTCTTTATTATTTGGAACTATTGCTAATAAAAAAATATGAAAAGAAGACATTAGATTTTTTTTTAAAGTGTTTACTAATTTCTCATCATGATTTGAAAGCTATAACTGGAAAAGAATCCCACAAAAATGTAATTTTCTCTCCTCATGGAATAGATACAAAATACTTCAAAAGAAAAACTATTTACGAAAGCAACGATAATCCAAAGATCATTTTTCCTGCAAATTTCTCATCTGAAGCAAATAAAGAAGCAGCCTTCTGGATGGTAAATGATGTTTTTCCTATAATTAAAAAAAAATATCCCAATTCTTCTTTAATGCTTTTAGGAAATAATCCTCATAAAAGTATTCACTCCTTGAAATCTGATCAAATTCTAGTTACAGGGTTTGTTGATGACCTAAGGCCTTATCTCGAGAGAGGGGACATTTTGGTTAATCCAATAAGATCAAGCTCAGGAATGCAAAATAAAGTTATTATGGGCCTTTCTTTTGGTATTCCTGTCGTAACTACAAATACTTCCGTAGAAGGGATGAAAATTCCTGAAGAGTTACTCTTTTTGGCTGGAAATACTTCTGATGAGTTTGCTCTCAAAGTCTTAGATGCAATAGAAACTGACTATAATACAAAACTAAAATATATTTCTAATGGGTCAAATTATGCAGATGAATATTGGACATGGAACTATCATTTTCTAGAACTGGAAAAAGAATTTAAAAAAATAAGTATAAGAAAAGATAAGTGAAAAAAATTACTATATTTGGAGCAGGATATGTAGGCTTGGCTTTAGCAATAATGTTATCCAAATTTTATGATGTTCTTTTAATTGATATAGATAAAGAAAAGATAAAGAAAATTAAAAAAAATCAAACTCCATTTCACGATAATGATATTCAGAATCATTTAAAAAAAAAGAATCGACTTAAATGCACATCTAAAATAGATGATTTTAAAAATCATACTACAGATTTGTTTATATTAGCTTTGCCAACAAATTATGATGAAAAAACAAATTTTTTTGACACTAGTATTTTAGAAGGAGTAATTAAGAAACTATTTAAATATAAGTCAAACATTCCAATCTTAATAAAATCTACGATACCTGTCGGCTTCACAGAAAAATTAAATAGTGAATATAAAACTAGAAATATTTTGTTTTCTCCAGAATTTTTAAGAGAGGGATCAGCACTGCATGATTCACTCTATCCATCCAGGATAGTTCTAGGAGGGGAAAGAAAAATAGCTTTAAAAATTTTAAAAGTATTTGAAAGTACAATAAAAAATAAGCCGCAAGTTTTTCTGTGTAGTTCTTTGGAGGCAGAAAGCATAAAACTTTTTGCAAATGCATACTTAGCAATGAGAGTTGCTTTTTTTAATGAGCTTGATTCGTTTAGTCTGAGAATGAAAATGGATACCAAGCAAGTTATAAAAGGTGTAAGTACTGACCCGCGAATTGGCGAAGGTTACAACAATCCATCTTTTGGTTACGGCGGCTACTGTCTGCCGAAAGATACTAAGCAATTGCTGGCAAATTACAACAATGTACCTCAAAACATTATCAAATCAATTATTGATTCAAATTCAACCAGAAAAGATTTTATAGCAGACGAAATTATTTCATTAAATCCAAAAGTAGTTGGAATTTATAGGATTGTGATGAAGCATGATTCAGATAATTTCAGAGATTCTTCCGTGCAAGGTATTATGAAGAGAATTAAAGCTAAAGGAATAAAAGTAATCATTTATGAACCAAATCTAAATCAATCTAGTTTTTATGGATCAAAAGTTTTTAAAAATTTAAAAGACTTTAAAATTAAATCTAACCTGATTGTGGCAAATAGATTGAATAAAAGTATCAATGATGTCAAAAAAAAGGTATTTACAAGGGATATCTTTCAAGAAAATTAGCTAAGAAATGAGTCTAAAAAAAGAACTAGATACGGTTGTAATTCCAGTTGCTGGCTTAGGTAGTAGATTATTGCCCGCAACGAAAGTCATACCTAAGGAAATGTTACCGATATTAGATAAACCCATCATCCAATATGTTGTTGAAGAATGTATTTCTGCTGGCTTTAAAAATGTAATTTTAATTACTCATTCAAGTAAAAATTCAATTGAAAATCACTTTGATACAAGCTTTGAGTTGGAATCTATATTGGAGAAAAGAATAAAAAAGTCACTTTTAAAGGAAATCAAGCTTCTGTCTAGACTTAAAGTCAATATTGTAAGTATAAGACAATCAGAAGCAATTGGCCTTGGGCACGCAATCCTTCAAGCAAAAAATGTTATAGGCAAAAAGCCGTTTGGTGTTGTTTTACCGGATAGAGTTATGAATCAATATTCATGCAATCTCAAAAAAGATAATCTTGCAGAAATGAAAAAAAAATATTCTGAAATTAAAAAATCTCTAATTTTACTTGAGAAAGTCTCTAAAAAAGACGCAAGCAAATTCGGTATAGCAACATTGGGTAAAAAACACTCCTCGCATAATTTTAAAGAAATACTTGATATTGTTGAAAAACCAAATTCTCATAATATTCCTTCTAATATGGCGGTAGTTGGAAGATATATTTTCGAGCCTGAAATATTTAATCACATAAAAAATAAGCAGAACTCTAAAAAAGAAATTGAATTAACAGATGCAGTTAAATCATTTATTGATAGTGGTGAAAAAATATACGCATCCTTTCTGAAAGGAGAATGTTTTGATTGCGGAAGTAAAGAAGGATACTTTAGGTCTATTCTAAAAACAGGTCTAAATAGGCCAGAATTTAAGAGAGAAGCCAAGAAATTGTTGAAAGGTCTTTAAAATGATGGCTTTTAATCTCATAAGGGACTACTTTATTCCGAAGAAAGTACTCTATATTCAGGATCAAATATCATTTGAGAAAGCCTTGAAGGATCTTGAGTTAGAATCTCTTTTAGCTATTGATACGGAATTTGTTTGGAGGAATACTTACTTTCCAAAATTAAGCTTAATACAAATATCTACAGAAAATAAGATTTACATTATTGATTGTTTTTCTCTAAATACAACCAAACTGGAAAGGGTACTTTCAAATAAAAATATCACTAAGATTTTCCACTCTATAAGAGGAGATTCATCTGTGCTCTATAATTGTTTAGGAATTAAAATTAACAACATCTTTGATACACAATTAGCTGAAAATATTTTGAATGAAAAAGACGCGAATCAAATTAGTTACAAGAAGCTTGTTAAGAAATACTTTTTTAAGGATATCTCAAAATCTGAAACTAATTCCAACTGGGAAAAACGTCCTTTAAGAGAAAAACAATTAGAATATGCTGCCGAGGACGTAAGGTATCTTCATGTAATAATGAAAATACAACTTAAAAAATTAAATCGTTTGGGTAAAAAAGACCTTTTTTATTCACTTTGCAATAAAGAAAAGAGTGCAGGGGAAGAGGACTTTTCTGAATCAAGGTTAAAAAGATTATTAAAAAAGAACAGAAATATCTCAAATATTGAAGTCAAGATATTTAGTTGGAGAGAAAAACAAGCACAATATCTTGATATACCTCCTAGTCATATTATTGAAGATAGAGATCTGAAGAGATTGAAAAAAATACTTGATAAAAAAAAATTTGATGAGTGCAGATGGATTATAAAAAATGACTCTTCAAGAGATGACTTTCTAGATAATTTTGTATGATTTATTTTGTCTGGGCTTTAAATATATTTTTAGCAATATTTATAGCGTTGCTAATTAGAAAGATATTTTCTAATATTTTCCTAAAGAGATTTTTTTATGCAACTTTTTTGAGTTTATTCATTTCTTTTTGGTTCTTATATCCTGGAAGCCAAGACTTAGCTCCAATACTTCCAATTTATTTAATTGAGGCGCTAGAATCTGAAAATTTTATTCAAATGAGATTAATTAGACCAATGATAATGGTATTTGTCTTAATTTTTGTTACTGATTTTCTTATTTTTCGATACAAATCTAAAAAGAAATAGTCACCATTTTAGGAGTATCTGTATCGATTATTCCTATTTTGTTCATTCCGCTCATCATCCCTGCACATTCTCCAGGATTAAATATATAAGTTTCCTTATAAACCTCATCTCTGAATCTGTGAGTATGTCCATGAACAATAATATTTCCAGATTTATAAAATTCATCTTCAATATCGTTTGGATCATGAACTGCATATAAGTAATTACTTTCTGATATTGGTAACCTTAATTTATCTTTAAATACAAACCCCTTTTCTTCACAAATCTTTAATAAAGCATCTTTTTCACCTTGATCATTATTTCCAAAAACTCCCTTCAAACTAACCTTAAGCAAACCAAAAGCATTCAATGTTTTTGGAAGACTTATATCTCCAGTGTGAATTACAAAATCTAAATTATGGGAATTAAAAATGTCACAAATTTTTGCGACATTTTTTAAATTGTTATGGGTGTCGCCTGTGAGGCCTATTTTCAAAACTTAATTTGTTTTCTCAAGAATATGGATCCCACAAGCAGTACCTAGGCCGATGACATGTGTCATCCCGATCTTTGCTCCTTCAACTTGTCTTGCTCCAGCTTCACCTCTAAGATGAGTACAAACCTCATAAATATTTGCTATTCCTGTTGCGCCAAGTGGATGACCTTTAGAAAGCAATCCGCCAGAAACATTAACTGGCACCTTACCTCCAAGCTCAACATGGCCTTCATCGATCATTCTGCCAGCTTCTCCATCCTTGCAGAGACCCAAATTCTCGTAATGAAGCATTTCTGCAGTGGCAAAACAATCATGAAGTTCGACAAGGTTTACGTCTTCTGGACCGATACCTGCTTGTTCATAAGCATCTTTTGCAGCAAGTCTTGTACAAGCATTAAC
>MDTG01446508.1_pt1 | contig 21189 bp, 21 predicted proteins | sample 811421 | NCBI WGS metagenome assembly MDTG01 (sample SAMN05326645, study PRJNA326480) | marine metagenome | isolation source: seawater | place: Pacific Ocean: South East | collected 2011 | reverse complement strand
TCCGCGGCGCGCTTCTGCAGCGGCGACTTGCAGGGCGATGGAGTAGAACTGCTCATCATCCCCTGCCGCCTTGCTCTTCAGCATCGCCAGAATTTGTTTCGTGTTGGACATCCCGGTTCCGTATCGCTCGCCTCTAGGGCAACGTTTAGTTAATTGCCCTGCGAGGCCATCATGGTCATCCCGTGGGATCTTCCGGATGAAGCCGTCCGGGATGGCCAGACCGGAGGATGTCAGGATGCCGACCCTTCCGCATCCCGATCCCGGCGCGGCAGCCAGCTTGATGATCAACCCTGCTGGGATTCCTTGAGCAGGGCCAGCATCGCCGCAGGATCGCTGCTCTCACGCAGATGCTGGAAGAAGGCCTCGGCCGTGGCTTCGCCTCCGACGCGATAGGCAATCGCTGCATTGATCCAGGCATTGATCGACACACCATCCGCTTCCGCGAGGCGCGCGACCTCAGTCTTGAGTGATTTCGGCATACTCAGGGCAAATCTTTGGCTCGCACTCGCAGCCATGTCACATCTCCTCTCTCAAATCATATCCTCAGGCCGGACAATTTTGATGGTCCTGGACTTCAGGACCGCTTTGACCTCATCCGGCCGGTTGGTGACAATCATCTCGGCCTTCCCACTCCTGGCGGTTGCGATCACATTCACGAGGTCAGGCGCTTCCGCAATAATTTCGGCGATATGCGCCATTTCGATGTCAACGCTCGTGACAAAATGGCTGAAGGAATCCAGGAGCTGACTGGCCTTGGCAGAGCTCAGCCTGACTTCGCGGCGCTGCACGGCACCCTGCAGGGCAACACCGTAATCTGCATGGAGTTCCGGCGAACAATAGGTTTTCAGCTTGCCACTCGCGATCCTGACCATGAGTTCATAGCTCGCTCCGCCGTCCGGCCGGCAACCATCCACAACCACGTCGATATCCAGTACGATTGACATGATCTATATAGATGATGTCGTATATGATGTCAAATATGATGTCATTCTGGTATTCCCTCCTCTATAGTCGCCTGAGCCAGCTCAAAGTAGCGTTTGCAGGCAGTAAGGCGTTCTTTTCCAAATCCGCTTTCCTCCGCCTCTCGAGCCGCCAGCTCCGCAACGACCGACCTCACAAAATCCCGTTCACCGGAAAGTGCCATGTTCAACGCTCCATACCGGTATCTCGCAAACATCGCTGAGGCGGCACCCTGCTGGCTTCGAGGGTCAAGCGCCACGAACCGGTCAACCCAGTCCGCAGGCCGGATGGCCGCAAAGACCGGGGAGTCAGCAAATTTGCCGCCACCGCCAGAACCGTGAGCGATGGCCTTCAGATACGCATCGGAGCCTTCTTCCATCAGGTCCAGCAGCTGAGGCGCATCGCCGGCCAGACTGGCATGAAAGACCTCGTGGCACCGGCCTTCGAGATAGGATTTCAGGCGCCTGAAGTCCGGATGATCGGGCTCTGAATAGACGACACCACTGGTGCCGCCATGGTCCAGGCGCTGGCTGACATCCAGCGGATCAATGGGGGCAAGCTCACCCTTCGCTTGGATGGCATCGACATAGGCTATCAATTCGTCCGCGACCGCGTCTTCCATCGTATCGATCAGGCCAAGACGTGCCAGACGGCGGCGGATCGAGAACAGGTGAAGGACAATTTCCGGCGTGTCATAGGCGTGGCCCGCGAATTCGGATTTATGGGTTTCGAGCGCCGCGCTGAGGACTTCGTCCTCCTGAAAGGCCCCGAAGGCGAGCACCTGCCAGGCAGGCGGTGGCCCGTCTTTCCGGAAGGGCGGCTGCAGATTGATGGAGGCCTGCACCTGCTTTGCGTCGAAGACACCATCCAGCAATGTTGCAACCAATATTTCATTGGACAGAAGCGGATCGAACAGATCGACCATCGCGTACCGTCCGTCTGCTTCCACAATCGGGCTGGACGCCTTGTCCTTGCCGCCGAGGCCTGAAAACATGGAGGCAAAGCGCGTCGAGCGCTGCATAATGCCCTCGCGGCCAAGACGCCCCATTTTGGTTTCGATCCCGAAGCCAAGCATCAGCCTCAGCAGGCGGTCCACAATGTCCGCCTCTGCCTTGTGTTCCGGCGCAAGCAGCCGATAGAGCCGTTCGAAGTCCCAGAGACTTTGTTGCAGGACCCGCAGATTCTCTGCCTGAGACCCCTCATAGATTCCGAGAACGGTCTCCGTTGAACGCTCGAGAACAGCCCGCGCATCCGGATCGGTGATCTTTGTAAGGAAGAAATTATAGGCGTCCGCGAGGGCGGACTGGACTTTCAGGGTGCGCCCGACGAGCTTCTCCCGCTGGGTCCGGAAGACTTCGTCCTCGTCCATCTTGTGATCTGTATTGGCGATCAGGACGATACGGCAATCGTCATGCTCAACGAACTCATTGATATAGCCAAGAATCGCGCCGATCGAGAGTTCGGCGCGTTCAAGGTCGTCGAACACATAAAGACCGCCCTTGATGCCATCGAGTATCTTTTCCAGCGAGAGGTCGCTTTCGACGCCCCCGAATTTCAGGACACTTTTCAGGACAGCACCGCCCACCCTGGCCGCCTTTCCCGTCATGGCGGGATGCACGGCCTTGAAGATGGCTGCGTCAATATCGGATTTCGTTTCGGCTCCGAACAGGCTCACATAATAGTAGCCGTTCTCGAGTTTGGCCTCGTCGAGGCACCGGCGCACGACGTAGGTCTTGCCGATCCCCCACGGCCCAGTGACAAGGACGGCATAATGAGGGGCGTGCTCTAGCCGGACATAGTCCACGAGCGCAGCTTTCAGGCCTGCGTTTGCGTCAGTCATTTACCCCCCGCTGCGATCCGGCAGGCTGGTACCTATATCACCCCCTGGTTGGATTCCCAGTGATTTCCGGATTGTGTTGGCCCGACGATCGTTTCCTATTTAAAACCAGACATGCGTCCCGGCCATGCCAGCTGCGGCTGCATGTATTCAGCGTCGTCCTCACTGGCGTTTATCGCCGGACAGACAAATTCCGGTTGGCACACGTTTCACGTACTGGCCTGAGCCTCTGCGCTCAATGAAAATCCCGGCTGTAAAAGAGCTTCTTCGCCTGCTCGCGAGGATGGCGGCCACCAGTCCCGTACCGCAACTGCTGTGCCCTCTGGAGTTCGGCGGTGATCTCTTCGGAGAGAGGTTTTCGTTCCGGACGCCGCGGCCCGTATTCTCCGGAAGGCGTGGGGCGTTTAACGTCGTCGGCATTGTCATGGGTCGGATCGATCAGGGTTCCGGCGCTGCTTGCATCCCCCAGCGTATCGAGCAGGCAGGAGAGATCCTCGATACGGGACGAAACCACATGCGTAACGATGCCTTCCCGCTGCAACCGGCCCGTCACACGGACAAGGCGTCCCGCCATCACCTGCTTGCGGTATTTTTCGAACGTGCCAGGCCAGACGATGACGTTCGAGACGCCGGTATCGTCTTCGAGGGTGAGGAAGATCACGCCGCTTGCCGTGCCCGGCCGCTGTCGCGTGATGACCAGCCCTGTGACAGTGATCCATTGCCGGTCCGGCGCATTGCGGATGGCGGCAGCTTCGGTGAACCTGCCAATCTCCGGACGGAGCAGCCTGACGGGATGATCCCGGAGCGTCAGCCGTGTGGCGACATAATCCTCGAACACTTCTTCCCGTTCGGACATGGCCGGGAGATCAGAAGCTATGGCGGGCAGCCCCTCACCCTCCCGTTCGAACAGCGGCAAGGGCTTGTCACCGCCAAGACCTTTGACCTCCCAGACGGCATCCCGGCGGCTGAGGCCATATTCCGCAAACCCATCAGCGCCTGCCAGCCGCGAGAGAACGCCGCGCCCAACGCCCGCCCTCCGCCAGACGGCATCGATGGAACGGTAGCCATTGCCGCGCGCGGCGGCGAGCCAGTGTCCGTCTTCTTCGGAAATCCCCTTGATCTGGCGAAAGCCGAGCCGCACGGCGAGCGATCCATCTCCTGCCGGTTCAAGCACATTGTCCCAATAGCTGCGTTCTGCGCAGACGGGCAGCACTTTGACGCCATGGGCGCGTGCATCTCGGATAATCTGGGCAGGCGCATAGAATCCCATGGGCTGGGCGTTCAGGAGCGCACAGCAGAACACTTCCGGATGGTGGCACTTGATCCATGAGGAGGCATAGACAAGCAGTGCAAAGCTGGCGGCATGGCTTTCCGGGAAACCGTAACCGGAAAAACCCTCAAGCTGCCGGAAACAGGTCTCAGCGAATGTGAGATCATAGCCATTGCGGAGACAGCCGGCGATGAAACGCTCGCGGAACGTCTCGACCGACCCTGGGCCCCTGAAGCTTCCCAACGCCCGGCGGAGCTGGTCCGCCTCGGTCGCCGTGAACCCGGCCGCGACAATCGCGATCTGCATGGCCTGTTCCTGAAACAGGGGCACGCCGAGCGTCTTGCCGAGGACCGGTTCCAGCGCCTCGGACGGATAGACGATTGCTTCCTCCTTGCGCCGGCGCTTGATGTAGGGGTGCACCATATCACCCTGGATCGGACCGGGACGGATGATCGCAACCTCGATGACGAGATCGTAGAAACAGCGTGGCCGCATGCGCGGCAGGAAACTCATCTGCGCCCGGCTCTCGACCTGGAACACACCGATCGTGTCAGCCACGCAGAGCATGTCATAGACCGCAGGGTCTTCCGGCGGCAGCGTGGCCAGAGAATAGCTCATTCCCTTCCATGTCCGCAGCAGGTCGAACGCCTTGCGGATGCAGCTCAGCATGCCGAGCGCGAGGACATCCACCTTCAGCATGCCGATGACATCGATGTCGTCCTTGTCCCACTCGATAATGGTCCGGTCGGCCATTGCGGCATTCTCAACCGGGCAGAGCTCGTCGAGCCGGCCGCGGGTGATGACGAACCCGCCGACATGCTGGGAAAGGTGGCGCGGGAACCCGATGATCTCCTTTGTCAGCGCGAGCGTCTGTTGGAGCCGCCGGTCGGCAAGGTCGAGCCCGGCAGCCTTTGCGCGCTCATCCGCAATGCCACCGCTGTTCGTGCCCCAGACCTGGCTCGCAAGGGCCGCGACGGCATCTCCGGAAAGCCCCATCGCCTTGCCGACTTCCCTTATGGCCGCCCGCGAGCGGAAATGGATGACGGTCGAGCAGATGCCGGCCCTGTGGCGCCCATACTTCTCGTAGATATGCTGGATCACCTCCTCACGCCGCTCATGTTCAAAATCGACATCGATGTCCGGCGGCTCGTTGCGGGCGGCGGAGATGAAGCGCTCGAACACCATCGATATGGTCTCGGGCGAGGCCTCGGTGATGCCGAGAGCATAGCAGACGGCGGAATTCGCCGCCGAGCCCCTGCCCTGGCAGAGGATGTTCTTCGACCGCGCGAAGGCGACGATGTCGTGGACGGTCAGGAAGTAGCGGGCATAGTCGAGCTCGGTAATGAGTGTCAGCTCCTTCTCGACGAGGGCGCGGACTGCAGGGGTTTCTCCGTCCGGATACCGACGCCGCAATCCCTCCTCTGTTAGGGCTCGCAACCGTTCGTTCGGCGGCACGCCGTCGGTGATTTCGTCGGGATATTCGTATTTCAGTTCATCGAGGGAGAACATGCAGCGTTCCGCAATGCGGCCGGCATTCTGGACGGCTTCCGGATAGTCCCGGAACAGGCGGCGGATTTCGAACTCCGATTTGAGGCGCCGCTCGGCATTGGGCAGTGCGCGCCGACCGAGCTTGTCGATGGTCGTTTTCTCCCGGATGCAGGAGAGGATGTCGGCCAGCATGCGCCGCTTGCCGGAATGCATGATGACATCTCCGAGGGCGACCAGAGGCGTTTCCGTTTGCCTGGCGAGGCTGGCCCGCCGTGTGAAGCGGGCGTCGTCGTCGCCGTCATATTGCGGCGCGAGGCCGGCGAAAACATCCTCTCCGAAAGCCTCCTTCAATCGGCACAAGGCTGTTGCCGTATCGTCGCCCTCTCCGCCCATGACGATGAAGAGGCAGTCCTGTCCCCACTGGATCACATCCTCCAGTGAGAGGTCACACTTGCCCTTTTCTGTACGCCGTTTGCCGAGGGTGAGCAGACGGCAGAGATGGCCATAGCCGGTACGGGTCTTCGGATAGGCGAGAATGTCGGGGGCATCTCTGAGGCCAAGCCGCACGCCGACAATGTAGCGGACACCCAGCTCCTTTGCCGCCGCATGCCCGCGCACAATTCCGGCAAATGTGTTCCTGTCCGCAATGGCTATCGCTGAAAGTCCCAGCGCCTTTGCCCGCGCGATGAGCTCCTCGGCATGGGAGGCGCCTGTGAGGAAGGTAAAATTGCTCATTGTGCAGAGTTCGGCATAGCTCATGGGAACCGCCCCGCCACATACCAGGCTGGCTCCTGCGCGCCCGGCCAGGTCAGCAGCCAGAGGCGTGGTCCTTCCTGCGTTTCGACCCGCCAATAGTCGCGAAGCGCGCCTCCGTCCGGCTGCCACCACTCCCCGGCGAGACGCTCCGGCCCGGTTGCACTCGCAAGCTTGTAGGACTGCCGGCGCCACTCGAATTCACGGGGTGGCCGGCCCGCTATTTCCACATGGATACGCTCCGGCGGATGATAGATCCGGATCGGCCGCAGCCGGGGTGAAGCCTGCCAATCGGGAGCCTCCGGCCGTTCCATGGCTTCAAGCGTCAGGTATTCGCGTTCGGGCAGATGGCTGTCCCTTGGCGCGAACACCCGCACCCGGTCAAAGCCGAGCCGGTTACCGAGTGTCGAGATCAGGTCGGCGCGATCATCTTCCCGGCTGTCCTGCCCCCCAAGCCCCGCCTGCCGGGGGTGCAGCGGCTCGATCACTTCTGCGACCAGCCGGAAGAAGTCTGCCCCGAACTCAAGTCTGAGCGTCTCCAGCGGGCGGCGGAATTGCTGCATCACGGCCTCCGGTACGGCCCCCGGACGGGCAAAGCCGATACATATGACCTCTTCCGGGCGGTCGACCGGACGCACCGTGAGCCGGTAGCGCCTTGCCCCACATTGCGCCCCCTTCAACCGGGCGCATACCGAGCCCGCCAGACGCAGGATCACGCGCTCGATATCCTCCTGCAATCCGATCGGGTCCGGCAGCGTCGCACGCGCCGCATAAACAGGATCGGCGCTCGCGGGCACGACCGGATCCGGTGTCCGTTCCAGCGCGCGGTCCAGAACCGAGGTGAGGCTGAGACCAAACCGCCGGGCAAGTTCGGAGGACCGAATGCAATAGAGCTGCCCGATGGTCTGAAGCCCCGTGCGGCGGATGTCATTGACGAGCGCCGGCGCGAGACCCAGGGCCGCCAGGGGTAAGTCCTCCAGCGCCTTCGCCGTCTCTCCGGGGCTGGCAATTGCGACAGGGGTTGCCGCAAACTTCGCAAGCGCGCTGGCAGCCCCCTTGGTATCCGCAATGCCGATCCGTGCAGTCATGTCGAGATCACCCGCCCTCTGCAGGATCGTCTCCGCCATTCCTGCTTCGCCTCCAAAGAGGTGCGCGCAACCGGCGATGTCGAGGATGAGCCCATCCGGCGGTGCCAGGGCAATACGCGGAGAGAACTGGTCAGCCCAGCGCCAGAGCGCCCGGAGCAGCGCTTCTTCCCTCGAAGGATCTGCAGGTTCGGTCAGCAGGGAGGGACAGATGGCCCGTGCGTCGGCAAGCGACAGGCCGGCGGAAAGCCCTGCCTGCCGGGCCGCTTCCGAGAGATGTGTCAATCGCCACGCATTGCGGATCTCGGCCATGATGGCGAAGGCGCCTTCCGTACGCGCATCGCCAAGCCGGATCCGCCGGTCAAGCGGAAGCTGTGGCAGCCAGAGGAACAAGGTCCGGCGCATGATGTCTTCCTTTCCATGAGACACGCCATGCCCCTGGTGTGCCTCGCTTGCTCTTGGTAGAGGTCCAGACCCAACCGCCGCCCGCGCCCGCATCGCATTGCCAGCGCGTCTCCGCAGCCGAGGTGAACGCACGGCCGCGCACGAGGATCAGCCCCAGCGCTCCGCCCTCTTCCGCTGCGATCTGCAACCGCCGGCTTTCCCTGAGATCCGGTCCGTCCTGAAGTTCGATGACGACGCAGGCAGCCGAGCGTGCACGCAGCGCCTGCTCAGCCGCCCAGAGGGTTTCGCCGCGATTGAGACCGATAGTGAGGACAAGTCTCGCCGGATCGAGAAAGACCTGCACACCGGTCGGGGCGAGGCTTTCGACATCGCGTGAAAACCCGGTCCAGAAGACAGGTCCGGTAGCAGCGCCCGCCATGATCAGGGCGAACACATCTGCGCTGTCGCCCATGACCTCATGCACCCGTCCCCGTGCGAGGCTCAAGGAGGGCGCCAGCCGGAGTTCGCCATGCCTGGCGCCTGCCGGAACGCTGGCGGCACGCATGGCCTGAAGCCTGGAGAGGAAGGGCTCATCGCTCATGTTCCCTTTTTGTTCTTTACATGTGTTGCGAGTCAAGCCAGCTTTCCGGGCTCCTCGGCAAACGCCTGACTGAAACCTGTGGAAGCCGGCGCGACTAGAACAGGTCGCCCTGCTCTGCCTTCGGTGACTTTTTCCTTGAAGGGGCTTTCAGACTGGCTTCCGGCTGCATGTCCCAGGCGCCTCCATCCTCGAATGTCCGGAGGCAGGCCTGTACTTGCTCAAGCGCTGCCCCCGTCTCCCCGAGCCAGACCGGAATGCCTGCTTCCTGCAGCACTGCCGGCATGCGCTTGTCCGGATCGCCTGTGACGAATGCTGCGATGCCCTTGTTCGCCGGCGTCGTGCACATCACGAACTCCGGCACCGAGCCTTCCGCCGTTTCCAGAATGCGATAGATCACAGCGATGGCGAGGCGGGAGCTATCCTTCGGTCGGATGGTCCACTGGACGGTCTTCATATTACCCGTGGGCGTCACCCGGTCCGCCTTATAGGTCGGAACCTCCTGCCCCTCATTGAAACTGCTGACGATCAGGATACCGCGCCGCGCCTCGAAATGCGGACGCCACAGACGGGAGGCCAGCAGCTTGTCATCCCGCGCGTGGATGTGATCGGGATAACGCCGGCCATGACGTTCCCTGGTGAAGCCCCAGACCATTTCAGTCTGGGTTCGCTCCGCGTCTGCACTGAGGTGCAGGACCGGCGCGCGGCGCATCGGCATGGCCGTCTCTTCCGGCGCATTGCTGGGGCGCGATGCCAGCGGCGCCGAGAAATCGGCGACCTGGGCCCAGGTCGCCATGTAAGTGAACTTGCCGCACATGAGAGATGTCCGTTCAGTTTTCCGGTTGCGTCTTCGACGACGCTGTCCTTGGGACGATGAGCATGGTGGTCCCTGACGGTTGCGCATCGACAGGAAGATAAAGCGCGAGGCTCTCGGCGAACTCCTCCTGCTTGCCGGCCGGAAATGTTCCGCTGATGCGTTCTGCAGCGAGGCTCTGGTCCTCGATCTGCAGCTTTGTCGTGGAATAACGGTTCATTTCGGCAATGGCGTCTGCAAGCGTCGTATTGTCGAACTGGAGGAAGCCTTCGCGCCATTTGCCGGCCCGGGCGGGGTCGATGGTGGAGCGGGTGGGGAGCATGCCCGGCGATATGTCCAGCCGGTCACCGGGCTTGAGGACGATCCCCTCCTGCAGGCTCTCTCCGGGCATCTCGCCCGGCGGGGATTTGCCTTCTTCCGGCCGGGATCCGGTGACGCGGACCGAGCCCCTGATCAGGGTGACCGAGACGGAGCTTTCTTTGGCATGAATATCGAACTCGGTGCCAAGCGCCCGCGTGCGCGTGCCGGCGGCCTCCACGAGAAAAGGACGGTCAGCATGTTCGACCTCGAACAGGGCTTCGCCTTGTGTGAGGCGGATGAGGCGTTCGGTTTTCGAATAGAGGACGGTCAGCCTGGTGTTCGTGTTGAGCGTGATGACGGATCCGTCTTCGAGGGTGACCGCCTGCTGTTCTCCGATGGCGGTGGCATAGGTGAGCGGGCTGGGCCCTGCGCCGGGCTTGCGAAGGGTCATCAGGGCCGTGGCGGAGAGGAGGATGACGGCGGCCGCAGCGGCAAGGGCCAGCAGCGCCGACTTGCGGCCCCTGCCCGGCCTGGTTTCGCTTCCGGTCTCCGCCTGGGAAAGACTTGTCTGGTCGAGGATGCCGAGCGTTGTTTCGATCTCGCGATAGGCGGCGGCATTGGCCGGGTCCCTTTCCCATTCGAGAAAACGTTCCCAGATCGCCTGACTGACGTCCGCCGCCTGCAGCTCTGCAAACCAGAGGGCGGCGGTCTCCCGCCGCGCCGCCTCACCCCTTTTGTCCGTCATCGCTTTGCTCACTTACCCCCTGCCGGAGCGCGATTTGCGGCTTCGGACAGGTTTTCGGCGATTTCGGCAATCGCCTCCGCGATGTCCGTTTTGACGGTTGTCGGCGAGACTGACAAGCGCCGGGCGATCTCGTCATAGGTCAGGCCCTCAAAACGGTGAAGGCGGAGCGCATCGCGTTTGCGGGGTTTCATGGCAGCAATGGTTTGCTCGGCGATGGCGAGGCGTTCTCTGTCCATGACCATTTGCTCCGGGGTGGGTGTGCGCTGGCAGGCCAGCCGGTCTGCGGCCTCGCCGATTTCCTCCGACTGGCGGGCGTGGCGGATGCGGCCTGATTTCAGGTAATTGACGCTGAGATTGCGGACCGTGGTGAAGAGGAGTGCGCGGAGGTCCTCGGCCGGTTTGCCCGCATAGGCGCGGCGGACAGAGACGAAGGCGTCCTGGACGAGGTCTTCGGCATCGGACGGGTTGGAGATCCGGGCGCGGCAGAAGCGGACGAGCTGGTCGTACTGGTGGCGGAAGATGTGATTGAGGGGGTCTGGGCTGCGGAGGGGGATGGGGGTTGGTGTGGGTGTGGTGGAAGCGGCATCTCTGCCCTGCTCCAAATCGCTTGGGTTTCCAGGCATCATTGGAGAGTCCTCTTGACGTTTCGCTCGCCGAACACCTGCCAGTTGGGAATTGAACTCAGACATTTATCAAGTGCACAATCGCCGTATCCGTATTGAGCAAATTCAGCCATTCATTCCGCTTACGGAACACAGGGAATTGAAGTCATTCCTTGACTGGCGAGCACCATGGGTTGCCAACCATGCAGATGTGCAGCGAGTTGCGAGCAAACCTCATTATGCAAACAACTAGTACCGAATTTCTACTTAAGAGAACTTCTAGTTCTCATTTTTGAGAATGTAAAGTTCTCATTTCTCGAAATGCACGCGCGATTTCTTCCACCTAGCTGCAGGAGCTAGGCGATGGAACTTCAGAAAATCTTCGGTGCAAACGTACGCCATTATCGGCGCGCTATTCGGTGGACTCTCGAACAACTTGCTTCTGAAGTAGGTGTGTCTAGAGAGACGATTGGTAAAATTGAACGCGGTGTGTCTGCACCTCTTTTCGAAACAGTCGAGAAAATCGCAGAAGCACTGGGTGTACCAGCACAAGTTCTTTTCGGAGCTGCGCCATTTCCACCGGGCGACCGAGGTGAGCTGTTGACCGATATTAATTCCATTCTCGCCAATATGAACGACCGCCAACTGGCCGGCGCTCGCAAGATGCTGAATGCGCTCAGGTCCAGTTGATAATGCGATCAGCATCCGCTCACGCCAGATGAAACACTCTGCGAAACCACGAGGATGGTTGGGAATCAAACCGTCTAATTCTCACCTGACATCGCCTTGAGGACCCGTGCCATCTGACGGAGGGTTTCTTTGGAGTTGGCCCGGTCGATCCACATCTGGCATTCGCGGCGGGCGGTTTCGAGCGGGGTCTTTTTTGCTCTCTTCAGGTTGCGTGTGCCGATGAAGAGGTCCTCGATACCGACATTGAGAACGTCGCTGATGGCCAGGACCATGGAGGCGCTGATACGGCTTTCTCCTGTCTCGTATTTCTGTATCTGCTGCTGGCTGACACCCAGCTGGTCGGCCAGTTCGTTCAGCGTCATGTGCATGTCTTTGCGGTAGCGGCGGACATTTCGTCCGACCTGCTTGTCGACCTCTGTCGGTGACCTTGAGCTTTTGCGGGGCACCGTCCGTCGCCTTCTTGTCATTCCTCCACCTCTTTTTGACACCAGTATTGCCAACAAGTTGAAAACAAGGATAGAGGCGGAATCGTCGGAAATTGCTTCTGTCCGGGGTTACAGATGCGGAGGGGCTGTTCGACCCGGGGAAGCAGGGCTCTCCCCTCACACAATCTGATTTCTCTTTTTGGTTGTTTTTGGAATCCATCTTGCAGGGAGTTCCGCAAGGGGGATGAAGCCATGTCGAACTGCCCTGTATTGTTACAATCTGTGCTTGATCGCTATGATTACACACGGACGCTGTCGCGTAGCCGCTGGGCCTGGGAATTCCTCCGGCGCGATGAGGAATTCCTAGAGGAGGCAGCGCTTCATGGGACCGGCGAGATATCGGTCCGGACCGCCTGTCACGGCATTACGCTGATCCGCCCCCGCACGGACCAGATGGCGGCAGAACGCTGGGGGCTAGCCTTCTTCCCGGACCCGCGCCATGACGGATTTGCCGCCCACGCCTTCTGGTCTTCGGCGCTGTTTCCGCGACAGGTTCAGGTCCAGGTCAGCCCTGCAGGTTCTGAGGCAGCCTGCCCCATCTACGAAAAAACCGTGAAACAGTGCGAGATCGTACATCTGGTCGACACCGCCGGGCGCGAGCACATGCTGGTCAAGGGCAATGGCCGCGTCGTGCAGGTCCAGTGCACCGGCATGTCCATGCTTTCCCCGGAACCGGTCCGTCTCGGCTTCCTGATCAGGGGCACCACGAACATGTCCTCGCGCTGGCGGACATTGAAGAACGCACAGTGCGTGTACGCCGCAAGGAAACCCGTCCCATGGAGCCGGACAAGCCTTGCTCTGCGCAATGCCCTGATCGCCCATGACTGCCAATCGGCAGGCCTTTCGGTCCGGGAGACAGCGGCGATCATCTATGGCGACGCGCGCGCCGAGGCGGCCTGGGCGGGGCCGGGCCAGTCTATGAAGGACGAGATCCGCCGGGCCCGCGCCCGGGGGAACGAGCTTGTTTCAGGAGGTTACAGGACGCTACTGGCCTGATCGTCCTCTGAGCGCGCGGCAGGAATCACCCACCCCCGGCCCGCTTGCGCGGGGCTGTCCAGGCGGCGAGAGCTCACTTTGTGTCGCGATTGTCTGGCTGGCCCGGCTCGTCTCCGGTCACCGGTCCGCCTGGCCGGGCGGACCGGCGCTGCGGGGGCTTGCCGGCCGGGGGCCGCACCACGCGCTTCCCACTGGCCGTGCGGCCAGAGGGGTCGCGGGTGCGTGGCATGATCCTGGATGCAGGAAGCCGCTGGATCACCATTCGCTCCCCGGATGGTCAGGCGGCGTTGGCCAGCCCATTGCGGCAAGTGATCAGTGCGTCTGCTGCAGCCCGCAGGATCCGCGATTCGTCTTCAGTGGAGATGCCCCGTATCTCGATCCCGCCTTCATGAATGACCACGCTCAGGGTCGGGAAATGATGCCTCAACCGTTCAGCCGCCTGATGAGCAGCGCGGCTCTGTTCGAACCCAAACGGAAACCAGACAGGCATTCTCTGTCCTCCCCACAGGACACATGTGAGATTGGCGGCAGGAATCTTCGATTCGGTCTGGACGGCAAGCCTGCCGACATAAATCTGCCTTTCTACCAGGATCGGGCCATCCTCCTTACACCTCGATAGCTCCGCGCCGGCGGGGGTGGGCGGACGGCACGTCTGGCCGGGCGCGCTACCCGCGCAAGGCGACGGGGATCGTGATCTGACGCGTCTGAAGGCTTCCTACCTTTCCGCCTTGCGCGGGTCGCTTGTCCGCCCGGCCTGCCGGCCTTTTCCGCCGCCCACCCCCGCCTGTCGCGGGAGGAACGCGGCAGCGAAGGAGACCCGACATGCCTTGCGACACCGCACCCCCTGCTACCCTTGGAACAGCTACCGCACTTCCGCCTGAAGATGCTCCCCGCATCTATGTCGCCTGCCTTGCGGCCTACAATAATGGCTGCCTGCATGGGCGCTGGATCGATGCGACCACGCCTGACGAGATCATGGACGAGGTTCGCGCCATGCTGGCGGCGTCGCCGCTTCCCGGCGCAGAGGAATGGGCGATCCATGGTGCGACCAGAAAGTCGCATCTGTTGAGTGAGGCAGGGATGCCTCTGGTCGAGCCTTCTCGACCATTTCTAGCCGGAGCGTGCGAGCTGGGTAACCGGCTGGTGCGAAGCCTCCGGAAACGAGCGGGGAGCTGGCAGCCACACGCCGGTGAACCGTCCAAGGAGAAGACCGGTATGGTGAACGAAAGTGAATCTGTGTTGATGCGTCGTTACCCATCAGTCCCCCGGAAGTGGCTTTTACGGGGAGCAAGGGAATGGGCTGGGGGCACGTGGATCCCTCAGTTGGAAGGTCGATATTCCCCGGCGTATAGCAGGCACCTAACCCGGTCGCATCTCACAGATGCGGAACTGAGTAACCCCGATGAGGTCCGGTCGCTGGTAACAGCGCCCGGTAAGCGGCTCGCAAGAGCCGCCCAACTCCTCAGCGGGTGTAGGAAGTTATCAGAAGCGAATGCCGCCAGCCGAAAGGCACGGGGAATACATAACCCGGCGGATAGGGCCATGCCCGACCTGAAAGGGTGCTGACAGATGACTGGTGAGTCCCCCGTAATCTCGTGGAACAGCAACCGAACCGTTCGTGAAAAGATGGACGGGCCGCAAGGCCTGATCGTAAGCGACGGAACTGTTCACTGGCAGACCATTGACTGGCCTGCCGCCTATCGAACCGTCAGGACGCTGCGCCGGAGAATCTATCGGGCGACTGAAATGCGGGACTGGAAGACGGTTCGCTCGTTGCAAAAGCTGATGCTGCGCAGCCGGGCGAACCTGCTCGTTTCCATCCGAAGGGTCAGCCAGATCAATCGCGGGAAAGCCTCTCCCGGTGTCGATGCGCGAACCGCACTGACGCCGACCGAGCGGGCCGACCTTGCGAACCAGCTGGTGAACCTCAAGGCATGGCAGCCGCTTCCAGCCCGGAGGGTGTATATCCCTAAAGCGAGCGGTAAGAAACGGCCGCTCGGAATCCCGTCCCTCATCGACCGGTGCCAGCAGGCCATTGTGCTCAATGCACTTGAGCCCTGTTGGGAAGCGCAGTTCGAGGGGACAAGCTACGGGTTCCGGCCCGGTCGTGGCGTCCATGACGCCATCGAGCGGATATATCTGGCAACCAAGTCCGGGTCCAAACGGGTCTGGGTTCTTGATGCCGATATCAAAGGCTGTTTCGACAATATCGACCATGAATCCCTGATGGAGGCTATCGGCAACTTCCCCGCAAGGGGAATGATCCGCCGTTGGCTGAAGGCAGGCTATGTGGAAGATGGCGTGTTCCACGCCACCGAGCAGGGCACACCGCAAGGCGGGGTCATTAGTCCTCTCCTTGCCAACATCGCCCTGCATGGAATGGAAGAAGCGCTGGGCATTGAGTATCGCGGAGGCACGAGCGCCTCATACGTGAAACCTCACTGCCCTGTCTTTGTGCGGTATGCTGATGACTTCGTCGTCATCTGCCACACTGAGACGCAAGCGCTTGAGGCCAGGACACGGGTTGCGGCCTTTCTCGCCGGGCGCGGTCTTCACCTCTCCGAGGAGAAGACCAGCATCCGGCACATACGGGAAGGCTTCGACTTCCTCGGCTTCAATGTCCGTTCCTACAAGGTGGCAGACCGCGCCGCTGGCACGAAGACCCTGATCAAACCTTCCAAGGACGCCGTCAAAGCGTTCAGGAAGAAGCTCAGGGACCTGTTCCGCGCCCATGTCGGCTCGGATCAGGGGCAACTGCTTGCAGCTGCCAATCCGGTGATACGTGGATGGTGCAACTACTACCGTTACAGTGTCGCTGGGAAAATCTTCTCAGGGATCGAACACTATGTCCATGTCCGGCAACGTCGCTGGTGCCACCGCGCCCATGCGAGGAAGCTGAAACACTGGTGGATGCGGAAATACTTCGGGCGGCACTATAACTGCCCGAACTTCAGCTACACCTTTATGGACAAGCAGTCTGGTGCGTTCATGATCCATCCAGCCGCGATCAAAATCGTGCGCTGGACGATGGTGAAACACCGCAACTCCCCCGACGATCCGGCCCTCGCCGACTACTGGCGAAACCGGGCCCGCCGGATGGGAGGGACTGACCTCACGCGCAGTTGGCAGAAGGTCGCGCAGCGGCAACGGCACAAGTGCCCGACCTGCCGCGAGAGCCTCTACAATGGCGAAACCATCCGCATGTCTCATGTGGATGGGGACAGGACGAACGGTTCCTACCGGAACCTGCGACTTGTCCATGCCGACTGCCGCCGCGCGTCTAATCAGGGACTTGCTTGAGCCGTGTGCGGGGAAACTTGCAAGCACGGTTCTGAGGGGACGGGCCGGTGGCAACACCGGCCTGTTACCCGACACTATGAAGGCTTCGAAGGCGCGAGCCTGTCGGAATACGCCTCGTTCGAAACCGTATGCGCATTGGCCGAATTCATCACCGAGCATGGCCGCCTTGCTGCGAAGGTCTACGGATACTTTGGAAACGACCTCGATGAGGCCCGCGCCGCCTTCGAGGATTATGCCGGTGAATACCGCTCCTCAGCCGACTTCGCAGAGGAACTGGTCCGAGAGTCCGGCACCGAAATCCCGTCCTCCCTCGAATACTACATCGACTGGCAGGCGCTGGCCCGCGACATGGCCCTGAACGGCGAAATCCTCGTCTTCCAGACCGGCTTCGATGAAGTCCATATCTTCTGGACACGGTGAGGAGGCGACCATGACCTTCACCGAACGTTTCGGCTCATTCGTCTGCCCCGGTGACACAATCACCTGCGAGGCAGGCGGCTTCACCATCATGGCAGCAATAGTCCTGGACGATTGTCCAGATGCACCCGACCAACGGCAGGACGGATTCTGGCCTTCGCTTTACATCAATGATCCGGGATTTATCGGCCCCGGTAACGGATTCCGCGAGCGGTTCGCCAAGGCACAGGCCGAAGCAGAAACCGTCATGGAGGGCTGGCGAAAAGGCGACTGGTTCTATTGCGGTATTGTGCTGTCCGTCGCGCTGGAAGGCGTGACGCTGGACACTCACGCCGCAAGCTTATGTAGAGCTCAACATAAGCTGGCTTATGTCGCGTCCATAGTTATGTGGAGTTGTTGCGCCGCCGCCTTGATTTTAAGGTCCTCCGACGAGACTCCACTCAACATAATCGCGAAGCTTCTTCCGCACTCAGCAGAAGGAGACCGATCATGTGTGCAGCACTTTCACGACGAGCTGAAATCCCGTCCCTGTCCGGGGCAGAGTACTTCCACCCGATTTTCGACAATTTCGCGGAATGGCTTCGAAGCCAGAATGCTTCCGACCGGACAATCTGGTCGATGAGCGGCGCGATAAAGCACTTTATTGTTTGGTTGGACTGTGAAGGCATCGTTCTTTCCGACATCGATAGCGCCGTGATCCGGCGCTTTTTCCGGCACCGATGCGAGTGCCCTCGTCCGCAGGCTGAACGGTACCAGAATGGGATCACCCGCGATCACGCATTCCATGGCCGCGTTGTTCGCTTTGTCACATTCCTGATCGAGACCGGGCATAAGCCCGCTCCATTCGATCGATGCTATGGTGATCAACTGGTTGCAGATTTCGTTGGACGGCTTGAGGTGCCGGAACGGTCAGCATCGCGAGTGGCATCATATAAAAGCCAGGTATCCCACTTTCTCGACTGGTGCTGGTTTGACGGGCTGGCGCTCGGCGAGTTCAAGTCAGATGTCCTCGACGATTTCCGCAATCATCAATGCGTGTGCCCCGGCCATTTCGTCCACAAACCCGTCAGGACGAAGGACCAGATCGCGCAAGTCCGCAACTTCCTCTCATATCTGACCCATCGTGGCATCATCAACGGCACGCACCGGTCAGCTGGCCGCGAGCCGGAGCTGGAGGGTTTTCGCTGCTGGCTTTTCGAAAACCGGGGCATTCGCGACATTACGGTAGATGGTCACATGTTCCGGATCAACAAGCTGATCGGAGACCTTGGAACTGATCCTGATACTTATACGCACAAACACATCTCGCAGGCGCTTTTGAGGCACCTGAAGGGCGCGTCCCGCCATTGGGTTGCGTCAATGACGACCAGTCTGCGGATGTATCTGCGGTATCTGGCGACCATGGGAAAATGCGCGCCCGAACTCGTCGATGCCGTTCCCACTGTTCCGCATTGGCGGCTGTCGACACTGCCGCGCTACGTGGTGGCCGATGATGTTGAAAGGATTGTCGAAACGGCAGACCCGGCGACGCCGACGGGTGCGCGCAACAGAGCGATACTCCTGCTGCTCGCCCGGCTGGCGTTGCGCCCGCGTGAAATCCTTGAACTCCGGTTGGCCGACATCGACTGGGACAATGCGATCGTCCGCATCAAAGGCAAAAGCCGCGTCGAGGTCGGGTTGCCATTGCCGCAGGATGTCGGTGACGCGCTTGTTGCGTATATAGAGCACAACCGACCAGGCACGGTGGAATCCAGCGTCTTTCTTTGCGCAAAGCCACCACATGGCCGCATGTTGACATCGTCGGCGGTGACCAGTGTCGTCCGCGAAGCGATCAGGAAGTCCGGCATCCGAAATCCAAACCTCGGCGGGGCCTACCTCCTGCGCCACTCTGCGGCGACCAACATGCTTCGCGGCGGAGCGACCATGGAGACCGTCGCAACGCTCCTGCGTCACCGCTCCATACAAACAACGTCAATCTACGCCAAGGTCGACACCAACCTGCTGTCAGCGGTCGTCCAGCCATGGATGGGGGGCGAGGCATGCTGATCGAGGATCGTGTCGATGAATACATCGAACTGAAGCGCGCGCTGGGATACAAGTTCACCGAGCAGGAGGGGACGCTTCGACGGTTTGCGCAGTTCGCGGATGGCCATGGCGACACCTTCGTTACGGTGGATCGCATTGTGCAGTGGGCATCAACGGCACCATCGCCAAGGCGATCTGCTGCCTGGCTCAGCGTCGTGCGCAACTTCGCGATCACGCTGCGCGCAGAAGATGATCGCCATGATGTGCCTTCGCCAGATATCTTTGGCCGCCAACGAAAGCGACGTCCCCGACCGCACATCCTCGCGCAAGACGATATCAGCAAAATACTCGAAGCCGCGCTAGAGATCGGACCGCACGCTTCAATCAACCCCTACACCTATCACTACCTGTTCGGGCTCGCCGCTGTCTGCGGGTTGCGCGCTTCGGAGCTGGTCAATCTGCATATGTCGGATCTGACGAGTGACGGTCTGCTCATCCGGGAAACGAAGTTCCGCAAGACGCGCCTCGTCCCCGTTCACGAAAGTACGCGCGATGCTTTGCGGCGCTATCTCGTGCTGCGCCGGAAGATCGGCGGTGCTGATCCGCATCTCTTCGTGATCTCCACCGGGGATCCGACAGACCGGTCGGCCATATCGAAGCGCTTCGTGCAACTGACTCGGAAAGTGGGCCTGCGAGGACCAAAGGGAGAAAGCGGTCCCCGGTTCCACGATCTCCGTCATAGCTTCGCGGTCAGATCGTTCGAGACCTGTGGCGAGGGAGCCGACGATGTCCGTCGGCACATGACCGCGCTCTCCACCTATCTCGGTCACGCCAACCCGCATGACACCTACTGGTACTTGGAGGCGACACCCAAAATCTATCGACAGATCGCGCAGGCCGCCGAGGCGCTTCACCATGGGAGGGCGGTATGACTGATCTTGCCAACCATCTGAGCCTGTTCCTGCGGGAACACCTTCCGCGCGACCGCGGCGCCAGCCGGCATACGGTCGACAACTACGCCCATAGCTTCAGGCTGCTCGTAACCTTCGTCGCCTCTGAAATCAGCAAGCGTCCGCATGCGCTCAGCATCGCCGATCTGGATGCGCCCATGATACTGCGCTTCCTTGATCACATTGAAAATGATCGTGGAAACAAGCCAAGAACGCGTAACGCCCGCCTGGCAGCGATTAAGTCATTCTTCCGATACCTCGAATGGAGAGCGCCTGATCGCCTCGATCTGGTGAAGCGGGTGCAGGCCATCCCGGCAAAGACTTACGACAAGGCGCTGATCGATTATCTGAGTCGCAGCGAGTTGCAGGCAATACTCGACACCCCCGACAGGCGGACTGTTGGAGGTCTGCGCGACCGCGCCATGCTCCACTTGGCATATGCTGGCGGTCTCAGAGCATCGGAGCTTGTTCAATTACAGGTGCAGGATCTGGAGCAGCCGGGCATGACGGATGTGCGGATCCTCGGCAAAGGCCGCCGCGAGCGTGTCCTGCCGCTCTGGGCGGAAACGCGCAGTGTTCTGCGAGACTGGTTAGCCGTGCGACCGGACGCTTCAAACACGCATCTGTTCGTAAATGCCAGACATCAACCGATGTCGCGCCATGGCTTCGCAAACAGACTTCGCGTGCATGTCGCCAAAGCGACAAGACGAGCGCCTACACTATCGTCGAAGACGGTCACCCCGCATGTCATGCGTCACTCCTGCGCTATGCATATCCTGGAAGCGACAGGGGATATCCGAAAGGTAGCGCTCTGGCTGGGGCACAGCTCGATCCAGACAACTGAAATGTATCTTCGCGTTGATCCGGCCGAGAAGCTTGATGTCCTGCATGCTTCAGCGCCGCCCGCGATCCGGAAAGGATCGTTCACAGGCGTATCCGACCGCCTCATTAGTATGCTGTCAGACGTTCACTCGCGGCCAGTCACGCGAAGCAAGCCGCCGACAACGTGATGCCTTGGGTGCCAGAGATTATGTGGAGCTTGCCGATGACAAAATCATATCGATACAGAGGGTTAAGCGGAGTGCTCCACATAATCGTGGACTCAACACAAGCAAGCCTCTGGGGCGTTGAGGCGAACTATCCGGGATCGGATAATGCCTACCTGACCGAGGTCGCCAATGACCTCCTACCAGAGGCGCTGGACACGGCCCGCGCCGTGCTGGCGCGCCTCCGCGCAATTCCAGCGGGCGAGGCACGGGTATGAGTCGCGCCCTCACGGAGAGCGAACGGATTCTGGGGTCGCGCCCGGAGATGACGCTGGTCGTCGAGGACGACCGCGTTGTCGAAATCTTGGTCGCGGGGCGCGCACCGCGCATTGCCATCCGAGACTATGACTGGGGCCGGACAGACCCGGCCCCCGCCTTCGACCGGGAAGGCTTTCCCTATTCCGATATTCACTGGAGCGGCCCGGCATGGGCGCTTGGCCTCTC
>MDTG01048107.1_pt1 | contig 21189 bp, 39 predicted proteins | sample 811421 | NCBI WGS metagenome assembly MDTG01 (sample SAMN05326645, study PRJNA326480) | marine metagenome | isolation source: seawater | place: Pacific Ocean: South East | collected 2011 | reverse complement strand
TTCCTGCGGCAAGAGTTGTCGCTGCGTTGTTGGTAAACTTAACAGCCATTAGCTAACTCCTTAAATTAACTAACTGTTACAGTCCAAGTAATTGTCATTGAGTCAGACGCACCCTTATTTACTACTGAAAAAACAGTTCTACAAAGCAAGTCACCAGAGGAAGAGGCATTTAAAATACCTGCTTCAGTCACAGCACCTGTACCAGTTCCCGCTGCAAATGTCGCTGTGTAAGTCACAACAGCACCTGATACAGCTGTACTAGTTAATGCAACACGACCCAGCTCAGTTCCTAAAGAGGAATCGCCAGCTGCGGCTGCTGTAGAACCACTACCAATTGCCATGTGAGACATAGCACTTGCGGTAGCATCTTTCATTCTAGAGGCTACATATTCCTTTCCGTCTGTGACGACAAGGTTATCTACCTCTTGAACAGTTTCTCCATTAAGAGCAATCTTAAGCTTACCTGTAAGTTTTAAACCATCGTTTAACATTTAAATCTCCTAATTTAATACGCTTGTGTTAAAAGCACTTGTATTGAGAACGCTGCTTGATCCTGAAATTAGTACCACATTAATGGATTCAGTTATAGAAGCAGTGTCTGACAAGGCTTTTGAAGAAGATATCACTTCTTGGTCTGATAAGGAAGTGCTATCCAATAAGATGCTTCCCGCTCCAGAAACTAATAACTCGCTCAACGTAATGCTGTCAGCAAAGGCTGAAATAAACTCTATGCTGGGACTATCTGTTAAAGATGTTGTATCTGATTTACTAGTTGATATTGCATAATTTAAAGACTCCGTAATGCTAAATATATTGTTTTTGTTTATTCCAAAATCTGTTCTTAAATCATCAGATGGGCTTGCCACATCATCAAGAGTATAAGCGTCTGAAAATGTTCTACTGTATGTTACAACTCTTGCTAATGACTCAGACATTTCAACATTTTCAAGTGTTTGTATAAGAATACTGTCGCCCATACCACTATGATTTGCACAATAGTAATGTAGGCTGCTTGGTGTTAAAGAGGTGACAGATATTCTTGAATAAGCACCAGAATATCCCGGGGTGCCATAGATACTTACTCCTGTACTATAAGCAGACCCACTAGCGTGTGTACCATTGCCTGTTACCGAAAATCTAAATGGGTGGTTTGAATTACTAGAGTCTGACTGATCAAATGTATATGTATTACCAGAGATTAAATGAACCAAAGGAGTTATGACTCCATCAAGATGATATTTATTACCCGATCCATAAGAGTTTACTCCAGTAGCAACAGTTACTGCGAAAGTTGTGTCACCTGATGCCTGTATTGAAGTTTCTGCTCCCATGCCACTATGATTCGAGCAGTAGTAATGTAGGTCTGGCGTAGATGAAGTTACAACTATTTTTGTAAATGCCCCAGAACTTCCCGGGGTTCCACTTGTTGTTATGTTTGTGGTGTACTCAGTTCCAGAGTTATGAGTTCCGTTTGCTGTTGTAGAGAACCTTAAGGGGTGACCTGAGTTACTATAATCTGATTGATCAAAAATATATGTGAAGCCTTCGTTTAAAATCAGACCTGCACTTACAATTCCATTTATGTGATATTTGTTACCTGTACCATAGGAGCTTGTACCACTTGCTACTGTGACAGTAAACGTTACATCTCCAGAGTTTGCAGGAACAGCTTTGATAAATTCTTTAATATCAGATTCAGATATAGTTGTGCTATCTGATTTTGGTAAGCTTGCATCCAACACTGGTGCATCTGTAACAGAAAGTGTCTCACTTTTTGCAGGATCAACACTTAAAACTTCTGAGTCTGTAAAGTTAAACGTATCACTTTTTGCTGACTGTATATTTAAAACAGGATCATCGCTTACTACAAATGAGTCAGAATCTGTTGTAGAAAAACTTATTGCTGGAGAGTCTACGAGTGTTGGTTGATCTGTAAAAGCTCTTACAAAAGACATTACCCTAGACAGGCTTTCTGTAATACCAAAAGTGTCTGATTGCACAGAGTTAAAGCTAAACACGCTCTCTTCCGCTATGGATAGTGAATCACTTTGTGATTTTGAAACAGATAACGCAGGAGAGTCACCAAGAGATATTGTTAAGGCATTTGGGTTGTCGCCAATAAAATAAAGATTCTTAGTATCTGGGTCCAGCCTAATGTCAGTTGCAACAAGCTGAACAAAAGAAAGGGTGTTTTTAAGATCTACAAAAGATAATAGAGTTGTAGAGGATCCTGCGGTAGAGCTTAAAGATGCAAGCTCTTGTTTATCTACCGTTAGATGTAGACTGGCGAATGATACTGATATTGTCAGTGCCATTAGTCAAAATCATCTCTTACGGTAAATTTAATTAAATCATTAACTGTTTGGATGTTTCCATCTGACTTTGTAAATTCAACCTCGCCCTCATAAAGACCAGCTGAACTAAAAGTATCGCTTGGAAATAACATGGTACAAATACCATTTGATGCATTTGTAATAGTACATGTAACAGTTTTTAGTACTGTGGTTGTTCCTATCTCTCGGATTCTTACCTTGACTGTTCCACTAGTTATATCTATAGGTGCGAAGGTTGATGCGTCTTCCGGATCTAATGTTTGCCCGGACGCAGCTGTGTTTGAGTCCTTCAAGGTAATAGTAAGCTCTGGAAGTGTATCTCCCACAACTAATTTTAAATTTGCTGAATATGCCATTAGTATCCAAACTCCTGATATTTAACAGTTAAGTTAGCTCCAACATTTCCATACTTGGTTTTTCTAACTGCTAAAGCCTCTCCCTTATCATACATCCTTTTATTTAAATCGGCAGCCTGAACATCAGTCCAAGGCGAGTCTTTCATCATTTGCAATCTATAAAGTGCACCATGAACAATTACTTCTTGATACTCGTTTGCAATAATGTTGGGAATTGTTGTAGAAGTTTGTTTTGGTTTTAAACTGTATAAAGCATAAAGTGTTTCTGATGACTCCGGTGTAGGAGCTACTAAAATTGTTTCTTGATCTTTTTGTGTATAGTAATTTACCTTACCTTTACCATAAACACTAAAGATAGATTGAGATCCTATTTGAGCCTTAGCCTCTATAGGAGATAATTTCTTTTGTGATATTTGAGTAACGCTTGAATCAGATCTGGATCTAAATATATCAATAATGTGATTTAGTTCTGCTCCAGCTGGAATATCTAAGTCGCTGGCATCATATTCATTTACATTTGCAACAACCACAAAAGGAGTAACGTCTTGCATAAAAATGTCTGTGTTAATACAAAAATCTATTAATGTATTTCTAAGTTCATCAATAATTATAAACTTAGGACAGTTAGGTGCCTCCCTTCTTACTTTGGGTACCAGCGTTTCTATTTTCTTTGATACTGCCATTTACTAAGTGTCCTGTGCTGGGGTTGCCGGTCTTGGTTGAGCTCCTGCGTCCGCCTGTGTTTTTATGCCTAGTCCATTTTGGAAAGATGCATAGTATGAAGCCGATCTTTGAAGATCTCCAGCAAACTCAGAATCTTTTTGGTATGACCTATAAAGCATATAATCTAAGATAGCATTAGCGTAAGTATCATCCAACCCTATAGTTGTAGTGTCTGTTGTAAAATTACTTATAGTTATAGTTGTAGGTGATGAACTATAAATAATCTCTATAGTGTGTCCTCCACCTGATGGGTGTGGATATACATAAAATGATTTGGGGTCTACTGGATTATAAATATAATGTTCTACAGTTAGACCTGTTGATGAGTACCAATCTTCCACCTGATCATCTAATATCTTTCTTTCAATAATAGTAATAGGTGCTTTATTTGGACTTAGGTTTTTATATATATCTAAAAGCCTTAAGCCGCTGGTGGGTAATGTTTGCTTGGCTGCTTGAGCCAATGTAAATGATTCGTTGGTTGTACTGGCATCGGGTCTAAAGAGAACAATTTCTCTTTGTCCGTCATTTAAATAATTTAAAAGAGTTTGCTGGGACCATCGTACGTTTGATGTGTCCTGTAAAATCTCCTCTGCCCTATCAATGACATCAATGACCCGAACCGTTGCCACGTTAGAGACCTAGTGATTTTTTCTCTTCTTCTGAAAGAGATCTTTCATCATAGATAAATTGCCAGAACTCTGCTCTGTGTACAGGGTTCCATGGTACAACTTTTCCAAACTCACTTTTAGAAGCAATTGGGTCTTTGCTGCCTACCTTAGATTTTGTTTTAGGCTTTGACTTTTTTTTCTTTAAGTCTTCTACTTGAGCCTCTAAGTCAGCAAGCTTTGATTTTTTATTAAGGTCTACACCAAACTCTTCTTTGGCGTGTTCAACTAATTCGTCTTTGTTCATAATAAATTCCTATAGTTAGTATGAATAAGGTATCACAAAAAAGTGGGGAGCCGAAGCTCCCCGGGGTGGTTAATTAAGCTGTTTTTAACTTAAATTCGCCAATAGCTGTAGGTAAGATAACTTTGTATCCGTATACAGATAGCCCTCTAACGCCATCACCGAATGAAGACTCAAGTCTTACAGTTTCAGTGTTAGTCATTTGAGAAGCATAAGCAACAGCTTTTGGATGACCATACAGACCAGATGTTATGCTGGATGCTGTAGTAAGGTTATTTGATACATACATATTGAATCTATCAATTTTTCCAATGAAGCCATTTCTTAATGGTGAAACATTATCACCTGTTAAGTAAGCTTGTCTTAGCTCTGACTGCTTGATTAAGGTAGCAACAGCTGGGTTGATAATCATGAACCTTCCTTCTTCAGGAATGTTGTTATCATCTAGCTGCTCTCCAGCATCAAGAATGTGTCCAAGGACAGTGCTTGATGTAATAGTTGCTGGTGTGTTTGAAGGATTGTTGATATCTGTTAAAGATGATCCTGCTGCCACGTTACCAAATACATCTTGCTCAATAGCGATCTTCATGTTCTGAGCTGCATCATTTGCTGCCTCGTTCATGAAATCAATATCAGCTTGCATTCTTAAGATATCGTCAACTTTAAAAGCGTAGCTTTTAGCTTTGTTGATGTCCAACTCAATAGTGCTAGATGTTACATCAGCGTAAGACAAAGAACCTGTGTAGTCAGCAACTGTTACTGCTGGTACTGTTCTTATGTTTACTTTGTTACCTAACCCAGAGATCTCTCCTTCATACTCGTTAGTTGTTACCTCGGACAAAATAGTCGAACCGTAAAACTTAGCTTGTAATTTTTTAGAAAAGACTTCTGGAATGAAATGCTGTTCTCCAGCTGCGAAAGAAAAACTTCCACTACTTGATGAATATGCCATTATTTACTCCTAATTTTTTAATGTCAATTTCAAAAATTTGTAGTAAAAATTTATGGTCTTACTCTGCCTTCCCGGTGAGCTAAGTCAATATCAGCCTCGTATTTACGGAACTGTTTATCAGTAAGCTTTCCAATCTCAGCAGCAGTCCAAATCTTTTTACTACTCCCAATGTTTTGTTTCCTAGCTTTTGGAAGATTTGGCTCAGCATTTTGCTTTGCTTTTTCAACCAAGTCTGCTTTAGAAACATCCGGAGTAGTAGTGATACCAAGTGCTTTTTTATAACGTGAGAGCAGTTCGATAGTATCTTCAGCCCCGCCGCCTTCTGCTACCTGCTGCCATACCGGACTTTGTCTTTCTAGCCACAGATTAAAATCCTCTGAGTTGGCTATCTGAACATAGTCTGGGTGGGCTTTAGCTAACTTAGCTTTGTGCTCACGGACCATATCTTCCTGTTGAGCTTTCGTTAATTCCTGAGTTGTTTTTTCAAACTTCTGATTCAGTTTAGCAAAAGCTGTATCCACATAACTTTGAAGGGGCTTCACTAACTCAGGATAATCTTTCATTATCTCAGAGAGGTCTACGCCTACTTCCTCCATCTGCTTCTCAACTCTGGTTTCACTCTTCAGTGATTCCATTGCTTTAACCTTATCGGTTAACTCAGAGATCTTTTTCTCAAGCTCTTTCTCATGTTGGGTGGCTTTGGTCATTCTCGCCTGAGCGTTCTTGTACCTTTCCTCCCACTGTTTAGATGATACAGTTTCCTGATCATCCTCCACTTGTTCATTCTCTACTTCGGTTTGAATCTCTTCATCCGCTTGACTTGATTCTTCAGTGTCCTGAGATTCAGGGGGTGAAGTCTCGACAGTTTCCTCATTCTCTTCTGGGGTGTCCTCTGCTTCCGGCTCAAGGTTTGCAAGACCTTGTCCTTCTGATTCGGATTCCTTCTGAGAAGCCTCCATCTGTTTTAACATCTCGTCAGCTTCTTTTTCAAGCCTTTCGGCGATAATCTCGCCTCTGGTTTTAACTTCTTCAGTCATTTTTTTATCCTCGGTCCTTATATTAAGGGTGTCGATTATTTATATATGTTGGGAGTTTCCTTACGGGTTCCCAACGAGTTTAAAACTTTGTCTGCAATTTGGTCTAAAGATACAACAAACTTAAGTATGTCGCAACGTCCTTGACTAAAGCGGTAATCCTCCGTTATTTCCAACTGGTCCCGCTCCTTCTGGCGAAGGTGTTCCATTTCTTGCATCAGGACCGACCACTCCGTCTCCATTTGTGACTTGATCAATTTGATCGCTTTGCTGCATTGCGGCGATAGCTTGTTGTAGTTGTTGTTGCTCATCCATTAACTCCTTTTCAGATTTAAGAACATCATCCGGATCTATGTCTAATGACTTAGCAACATCTTGAAGAAGCTTGTCCCTCTTAACCATTTGCTGATCCTGTGGATTATTAAGTAACGATAAGAACTGTAGCAATCTTTGAGACTGAACTTCTTTTTGTACCATCGTTGTTGAACCTCTAGCAATAATTCTCATGTCTGACTTAATATCTGAATTGGGATTCCAAGTCATGTTCCAGTCATACAAAGATCTTACAAGCGGTTTAGTTAAATGATCATCTATGTTTTTAATAACAGACTTCAAAACAATGTTTGCATTTGACATTAGAATTGAAATACCTGTAGCTGTTCTATTTAAAGAGCTCTGTGTTTGTCCATGTGTGTAGGACGGAAGAGCTGTGGTTTCATCGGCAAACCTTCTAAACAATTCAATTACTGAAACAAGAGCCGGTGAATTAGATTGTGGTTGATAAAATCTAACCATAGGTTGATTTCCATCGCCACCCTCTCTAAGGAATACACGCCAAGGATATAGATCTGTTGGGTCCTCACCAGAAGCCATGATGTCGGTATTTACCTCAACCATAGGTCCTGAAGATAAAGCCACGTTATCTAAATAAATCCTTGTTGCAGCATTCATTGTTTGCTGTGAATCACGCATCATCTTAGGAACACCAGTTCCCCAGAAAACATGTGGGTTCTTTTCGTATGGAAAAATGAAGTAAGGAATGATGCCTCCCGGGAGAGGATTCAATTGTGCTTTTATAATCTTGTCACCTGTCATCCAGATGTTGCACTGGTATTCTTGTGATAGATCATCTGACTCTTCAAATTCAATTCCATGCTCTTCAAGCTCAAAGCCATTAACACTTCCCCAGAATTCTAATACTTCAAACTTACCTGATTCTGTTTCATAATCACCAAGATTTGCTATATCTCTGCGGTCTTTTTCATGCTGTTCTTCATAGTGGTTGCCCTCTGGGTTCATATGAATGCATTCCTCAATCAGTTCATTGTTAAATCCGGGTGAGTCTTTAAGTTGTTGAAAGTCAACACGTGATAGAATGTGTCTTCTAAAAATAGACCTCATGTCGTTTATAGAGGTTGCGTATGGATCAGGGTACAAATCGAAAATAGAAACTGCCTCCATCTCCGGCATAGGTTCTTCTTCGTATATTAAATTAAATCCTTCTTCGGAATTAATCCATCTGTGATTTTTTTCTATTCTCAATGTGCCTGCTTTCATGGCACCAGTTCCAAATATCACTTGTTCCATAATAGCATCTTTCATGCTTCCTTCAAGATTGCTTTCTAAAGTTTGATCATTAATTACTTCTAGCATCTTCTCAACACGAATGTCTGTTTCTTCATCGAGCTCTTTAACAAGCTCTCTGTATCTTGCTTGAATCAAATCATCAACCATCATAGGATCAATCACTTGAGCTGCCTCCATGATTTCTAACGCAGCTCTTTCTGTAAGTTGTTTTTCTACAGTTGGTTGTTTAGAAACTGGAGTGGCTTCAATTGAATAAAATCTTTGACCGGGCTGGAATAATAAATCTGTGATTCTTGAATAAGCTGCTAGTACTTTTGTTCTGGTAAGACCAACATAGACTTGTGATCTGTCTCCCTTCTCCTTAATCTTCGCTAGGGTATCACTATCATACTGACCCATAAATGCTCTTAGGTCTTCGACCCAATCATCTTCTATGTCTGACCTCGCATCCTTGAATTCATAGTACTTAGATTTTAACTCTCCCCCAAGGCTGATGATCGGTTCATCCATCTCGATGCTGTCACCAGCCATCGCTATGCCTTCTGGGGCTACTTCTTTTTTATCTAGTTCACTCATTTAAATAAAATCTCTTTTGTGTCTGTTTGTCATTTGTATTCTCTGTTTCCTTGGCATGGAGTTTAAACCAAACAGTGCTATAGCATATGCCATGATTCTATCATCATAACACCCTTGTTGTGCATTTGTAATACCTCGTGCATCAATTACATACGTACGCATCTCGTCAATTAAATCTACGCAAGCTATGCCTGACTCACACTGACGCAATAAATGTGACAGGTTATCTATTATTAATGGCTTGGTTTTACTGGTGGTTAAAAAACCTGCTCGTCTTGTCAGACGATCCACGTATGCATCATCCACTGATTGTTCAACATACTGGTTAGGATATCCCATGTCTTGCAACTTCCTAATGGTTGTAAGTCCGTGATTGTTTCTTTCAACCAAGGTCCAAGCCCTATTATAGTGAGTCGCTATGGCGGCAATCACTTCGGCAAGGTCAAACGGGTCTATGTGCCCATGCCATGTCGCCACCTGATAGCCCATGTGGTCCAGAACCTGAATGCACGAATAGTCGCCGTGCTCCAGACCCTCGGAAACATCCACCCCAACACAATACCTATAATCAGCTTTTGGATGCTCGAAAATTTTTAGGGGACCATTGTTATTTTCTATGAATTCATTTCCTCGCACCATGCCCTGCCAAGTCGGGGAATAGCACTCATTATATGCTGCATCAATCCACTTAGGCTCTACAAAGACACGTCCGGTTGTAAGGAACGCCTCTTGCGGGGTTATAGGATACTCTTGCCTAAATAGATCCTCACTTCCTAGGTCTTGTATTTTGCCTCGCCTAAAGTTTAATTGCTCATCATCAAGCTGATACATATTAGCTAAAACCTCCTCTTCCTCGGTTCTCTCAAAATATGGATCAACCTTGCGGCGGTATTCGGGCATCATGCTCCAAGGAATGAAACATACCTGCCACTCGCCTTCGCCCCTGAGAGCTCTCATGCATGCATCATAAAACCAACCCCCCGCTCCATTGGCGGTAGATTCTAAAAGTATCTCTGAGTTATCTTGAGGCACTGTCTGTAATAATCCCGGGATAATATCTGAGTTTGGATAGAAGGCTACCTCAGATCCGTGTAAATAATTGGTGGTCCAACCACGCCCAACCTCACTGGTTCTTGCTGTCGCAATACGCCACCTAGATCCATGAGTAAACTGTAACGAACTGGTGGTGGATTCTTTAAGCTCTGGTTTAACTAACGGATGGGGCAAATTATCATAGAAGTATCTAACCATTCCAAAGATAGCTTTGGTGGATTCATTTAAGTGAGATACCACTACGGCGTTCTGATTTTGAGCCGATACTGTCTTCCAAAAACCACGTGCCTGACAATAGGTAGAAATACCCGTCTGTCTGGACTTTAAGATGAGCATTCTCACCCTGCCATGATGAGAATATTGCTCGTTAATCATTCTATCTAGCTCCAGCTGAGCCGGATTGAATTCAAGCGGTATGGACTTACCGTTCTTGTCAATAATATTGAGGCAGTTCTTAGCGTAAATACTGAGATTCGCCTTGAAGGTTTTTATAATTTTTTGAAATTTATTTTTTTCAATTTCCATATTCTTAGAAACCATGCCCCCCTAGGAACTACTCCCCCCATGAAATATCTATATGAGAGAAAGACAAGGGAGAGTGTAGTGTATGTATGTATATGAGGTACCTTGTCCAGCACCCCCGCCCCGTATCGAGTGCGTTGTGGCGATAGTGAGCACTTACTTTATTGAGCATTTGGCGGAGCATCGCCTAATTAAGGTGATTCTTTTTATCAGAAGAATCAGAGCTGGCAAGATCCAAAGTATCGAACCAAGAATCTTTCATTGAGAGTTCGACCTTCTGACTGGAATCCAGCATATTGAAGTGACGCATCAGCAGCTCTAGAGCCTTTACACGGGATCCTGCTGTTGCTCCATGGATATCACCCAAGGCTTCTTCTTTAAGCCTCTCTATGATCTCGTCAGAGTCTGCTAGGTTGCGTTCTCTGCTCTTTTCTAGCTCACATGCAAGCATTTTTTGAACATCATCGTCTTTCATCAAGCGATAGCCTTGATTGTATGCAGACTTCTCTGAATATCCACATCGTTTTGCAGACTCAGTTGCGTTCTTTGTCACCAAGAAATGCTCAACGAACTCGAGCTTTCTTTGCATTAGTTTCTTGTCTTTAATAGTCATAAGTCACCTAGTTGTTTTTACTTACAAGTTTACACCATTTTATGAACTCATTCATGCTATGAGTGTACTTCATGATGTTAACGGCATAGCACACTAAATGGATGTTCTCAGGAGAGTAAGGTCCATAGTTGTCTATCCTATCTATGGAGATGTTAGCCATGGTCTTCTCACTCTTTCCTGTGCCATCTTTTATATGGGTCATCTTTACACCAGTAATAGCACATAGTCCTTTTTGTTTCTCAAAGATCCTATATAGGTCTTCTCTATCTATGGTGAACTCGTGTGTTGCTCTTCTCTTGTGTCCTATATGAGAGTATAGGTGTGATATATAAGAATACGGGCTTTGGCTGATTGCTTTTCTTTTCCCCGCTTGACGGCACCGTCTACAAAGATTAAGCCTTATGCCCCTTGTTGTCTCGAACCTTGATTCGTCTTTAGTTTTTTGACAGCCTACGCAGGTCTTATTACGACCAATCGTGGGGAGTTGATTCTTTGACCTTGATTGTGAACTCATCAGTGTCCTTTAACAGTTCTCTAAATCTGTTAACTGCCTTACGTGAATTTGATACTGCAATTGTGTCCCCCATTTTTTCTTCCCCGAGTAACACGCAGCCTTCTGAATCTTTTATTGGATAGTTACCAGCATGGAAAAGAATATAAGTTCGTCCCGGAACATCTGTTATTTCGTAAGTCTCGCCAAATCTTTTAGATGAGTATCTTTTACATTTATAGGTTCCGGACGGAATACAACTAATAGATGTTTGATTGTTCATCCATGGACGTTCGGCTGTCCAAAATGTTTCTCCTTTTATAGACAACAGTCCCATGGTTCCGCTTGGGTGATATGCAAAGCGATCAAGTGTCGCTTCGACTTTCTTTTTTAAAAAGATAACTAACCTCCTATGAGTAAGTTAAATCCGCCTGCTATACCTAGAGTTATTACCACAATGACTATCCTTTCAATCCAAGAAGAAAACATGTTGTTTCTACTTTGGTTCTTTTCTAAGTTTCTAAGTCTTGCCTCATGGTCTTCAAGGTTGCTTTTTTGTGAAACCATTCTTTCCTCGAGCCTTGGCAATATAGAAACCATCTCAATGATTTCTTTCACTGAGTTCTCTAAGTTAGTGAGTCTCATATCTAGTTGTGTTATCTCCATGATTAGGTAAAGGTATTATATAGAGGCATATGATTCAAGTGGATTGGTTGTCTTTTTCTTTTTCCCCGATTACGCCCCTGAAAAATTAATTGAAGTTTTTTTACCAAAAGTGTTGACAGCTGCTCCCATTAGTATATTGTGTATACATATGAGACAACGTAAACACACACAGGGGGGCGGGCACAACACATATATATAAGCTTAAAACCCCATGGGACTGAACCTTGGCAGTCTCTTAATCACACCAAGGAAGGGACCTAATGACCCGCAGAATTCCAAAGCGGCGAGGCGAATCCAAAATCAGAGTGGTAACTGTAAGGGACTGGGTGGTCCCTCTGATGATTCCAAAAGGATGAAACAGTCAATTAATCAAATAGGAGAAAACATGATTAGAATTAATGAAAAACTCAGCCACGATATTTACTTCACTGTAAACATTGATGGCACAAACAAACACCTGACTTTACAGGGCAACAAAGAAGAGTGTATTGCAAAAGCAAATGCTTGGCTTCAGTGGGAGGTATCAAAACGCACTACTCTTCAAGGTGAGTGGGAAGAGACTGATTATTTAACATTTTTTTGGAGGGCAGCATGAATTATCCATTAAGCAAAGACAAACAGGGCGGTCCAACAGACTACCTTTACAGGGGCTTCAAGGTAGAGGTCCTTCGTCAATACGGTGGGGGCTTCTACGGCGTAGATGTCTACTGCACTGGGTCCATGTACTACGCACCCGATTTTAGAACTGGGTGTGTTAACAGGGAGCGATTCAAGAAGATGATGGATCGCAGGATCGATAGCACTACTGACGAGACTTCATGAGTCGAAACTCCCTTCGGGGAGTCTAGTGCGGGGATGGTCCCCAAACATTCATAAACACATAGGAGAAAATTATGTCATTTAACAAAGCAAAACTAATCACAAGTACTCACGGTAGTAAAGGTTACACCGAGGGTCTTGATGAGATCGTAATAGATATGTCTATTGATTGGTCTGACGGAGTTGATAGAGGAACCCTATCTATTCCTAAACACTATTCAAAAACAGATGTTGACTGTCCGGAATTCGATAGATCAACTTTGTATCAATTTGAGTTCAGACCACAATTCGGATTTCACTTAAAGCCAATTGACGAACACAAAGAAAACTTAATTGGACCAATGAGTAACGGGGTAATTGCTGAGGTTCCAAGTCAGCTTACAAATCAACTACAAAAAATGGTTGGCTACCCAATATCTAAATACATATCTGTCCATGATAGATATGAAACACAAGAAATGTATGACGTATTGTGTAGGTAGTGCTCAGGCTAACTGATGAGACCTAGATGGTCGAAACTCCCAGCAATGGGAGTCTTAGTCAATTTTCAAAAAGGAGGAAACTAATGGAAAATGATATGACACAAGAAGCGATTGACAGAATTGAGAATGATTTGATAATCGCTAAAATTATGACTCGTGATGATATGGAACAGCTTTGGCAGCTATGTCATCAAAAAGCTTGGAACCCTGAAGGGGATTACAATAGCATCATTAAAGGTAAATGGTTAAGAGCCTTCCATGTAGCTGGCAAACCATTTCCATGGATCGATAAAGGAGGTAGATCATGAGTGCATTTTTAGTATCACCTAAGCAAATTGGAATGATTGCAAGGCACAAACAAGAATCAATGTACTCAACACGTTCTAACCCTAGAAGGGAACTAAGAGAAGGTCATGAGCATTACGGTAAACTTATCTTTGGCAGTAACTCATATACTGGTAAAGGCATGTACTACAATGAAGAGGAATTAGTTGAGCTGTTGATAAAAGAAAATATCGCAAGCCTGCAAGCTAGATATCCTGATATGTGGTTTACTTTTTTCTTTCCCCCGGGAGAGGAGGGTAGCGAAGAAAATATCAAAGATCGAATCAGATCACACATTGTTGAGGCAAAGGCATATGCAAAATTGCCGGATCTAACAAAACCAATAGATATGCTTGGTTACATTAAATGTTACCAGTATCAATCATGCAAGCATGAAGGTTGGTTTAAATCTGACGCTCATTGGATTACTAATCATTATATACAAAACATATATAATGAGCTGGTTCCATGTGAAACTTGGGAGGTGTCTAATGGATAAATTAATAATTTTAGATGTTGATGATTTCCAAGAGGGTAAGCGTTGTAAATACAAAAGGTTATGCTCGAAAGCATCAATTGAGAGCCTGCAAAAAGTATTAGATGAACATCATGAATACTTATCAAGCCTTGATGGTAGTGCTTCTGAAAATGCTTTAACCAGTAGTTATTATGCACCCGTCAATAGATGGCTTGAGTCTTACATCGATAAAAGAAAAAGGAGGGATAAATGAAATTTTCAGAAAAAGAAAAACAAGAAATTCTTTCGCTGCTTAATATCTCAGCACATAAATCTTCATCTGTGTCTCATCAGCCAATTCCAAAAAGAAAATCTGTTTGGACTTTCACGGAGGAAGAAAAGGTTGCAGCTAAAGAGCACTCTGATTTTCTTTATGCCTTAATTGAGAAAATTGAGAATGAAGGCTAAAGAAGAAACTATTGAAGAGTATTTCAATCTTAGTGAAGAGAACGACCTCGGGAGTGCTGGGCACTCCGGGGGTTGGTCTAATAAATACAAAGACCCTGATAATGTTTGGGGTCATGGTATGTGTTTTGTTTACTATAATCGTGAGACTTCATTTAAGCTCAAGTCTGAGGTATGGCATAGGCATACATGCAAAATTATTAAGATAAGCGACATGGAGCTCCTGAGCAACGACACGCCATTTTGTAATGCCGAGGTTAAAAAAGCATTACATCAGAAATGGTTTGCAGTACAAAACGAACAAGTAAGACTTGCAAATAACTACAAAGCAAGGCAACGTAGGGCTAAGAAAAAGGAGGAAGCATGACTCAATACAAAGATGTCACCGACAAAGCTAAAGAAGAGCTTGATAAAGAGAAGGTAGATAAGCTGATGGATCAATCAGTCAGACAAATATATCTTCACGTCAACAAAAAAGATCCGGAACACAACGATTTCTTTAGAGTTGATTATCATAGCGGCAGATCAAAGACAGAATATTTTGATAGGCGTAAGAAACCCAAGACAGAGAACAACGGTCTAAAAATGAGACGCTGGGACTTTGTCAATAAGTTCTTAAGTAAATAAGCTCTCATGTATGATGTTCCAAGGAGGAAGTAATTATGGAAACTTTTTATGTAGTTTTATTTTTGTTTGTTCTTTGGAACATTGCAGCTTACTGGGCTATTATCACAAGAAAAGAAATTCAAAATTTAATTGGGCTTAGCCCAAAGGTAGTTAAGGATGTTAAAAAAACAAGCAGAAAAAATAACAGAACTGTCAGTAAAAATCGTAGAGCTAAACCCAAAACTAAATCCAAAAGAGCTCCACGCAGAACTAAGTAATCTTGGCTATGATATTGAGCACAAAACAGCTGCTCAACTTTACTACCATGCCAAAGATTCTGTAAGTCAATCTTTTTACAAAAAATAAAATAACTTTTTAAGCAAGCTGCATATTGTAGCTTGCTTTTTTTTTGTTATCCTAGAGGGTTCCTATGTTATTAAAAGAAGCCATTACCGAAGTCGCAAGACACCTTAAAAAAGACGAGAGAATAGATCATTCTTTTACAAGGCTTTTAGATAACCTTCCAGCAGATTTATCTGAACAAGATATTAGATTAGCGTTGAGAGCTATGGAGATTGTCTCTGACGTTATATTAAAAATAAAATAAGGTTTAGGTACTCTTTTCTTTTTCCCCCCGCAAGGGCGGCTCAGGTATTCTCATCCAATACAACGGTCTAATACCAAGCGAAGACAAAAAGCTCATAGTAATTTGTTTATCGGTATCGGGTGACAACAATTCCATAATCGGTGCGTCAGCCGTACCCCTCGCAAATAATAAACAAAATTCTTCGTTCGGCAGGGGCTCTTCACTTATGTCGATCCACTTCTCCTTGGATCTATGAATGTAAACTAAATCACCCATTAGTGAAGAGTCCTTGTGCTGGGCTGATCATCTTCTAAGTAAACATAGTCAGTCAATTCACCAACAACTTTAATGCCTTTTAATTCAGCAATAGATTCAGCCTGTTTGAAGTCCCGTGCAATTATGTTTGGACCAGAATAACTTTTACCGTCATGCGTAAACTCTGTGGCAAAAATTTTCATGATGCAACATCCCTGCTTGCAATTTTAGCTTCTTCAAAATTGTCTCCAAGCTTTCTCCAAAGTTTTTCTTTATACTCACGATAAACCCATCCAGTAACCTTCCCAGTTTTTTTTCCCATAGGGTTTCTTGGTATCCATTTGACAACCGGATCTGACATCCCGGCACCTCTTAATTCTTCAATTAATATATTTTTTTTGCTCACCTTGACCTCCATAATAATTTTTGTAGTAGTCTTCAAAAATTAATCTAAACTCCTCTAATGTTGGTACTCTAATTTTATTCTTTTTTAAAAGTATTTTGTGAATTTGATATGCATCCCTGAGCTGTTTCTCAGTATACAAGATCATTTTTTTGGTGGAGATTTTTTGGTTCTTCCCTTTCCAGCCCATAAAACTTTTCTTGCCCAATGATTTGCCGAAAATTTATCATCCTTGGTAAGCCCGCCGCTTTTGTTTCTAATTCCAGCAGATCGTGCAAGATAGGATTTCCTAGCCTCAGAACTATAATTATGACCATAACCTTTGTGTCCAAAATTCACTACCTTTATTTTATCGCCCTTTTTTGCAAGAACAGTTTTTTTGAAATTACCGGAACCACGGTACTGCATTGGCTTATTAAAGCCGGGATACTTTTTACCCCTATACTCTACTCCACCTGAGACCCTTTTAGCGTCTTTGACTGAAGCCATTATTTCTTTTTCAAAGCATTCCTGTATGCCTGATGGCTTGACCCCGGCATAAATCTTTTTGCTGATCCTCTACCATGAGCGTGTATGCCTTTAAGTCCTAATTTTGATGCCGCTTTTCGTGCTGGAGCTGGTGATTTAAATACATGTTTGTTTCTTAAAAATGCTGCATGCTTTTTTTTATTTACTGCCATTACTTTTTTCTCCTTACTTTAGATCGTAATCTTTTAAAATCTGCACCAGTAATTTTGTTTCTTGGTTTTGCAACTCTTGCTATCTTTTTTTGTTTTGGTGATAATTTTTTAGGCATTACTTTTTCCTTTTTGTTTTTGTTTTTTTCCCGCCAAGCAGGTCTTTGTCAGCTTTTCTTGCTCCACCCTTGCCAGTCACAAAAGATTTAACACGTCCCATAGCCCAAGCAGCTGCTGAAACTCTCCTAGAACCTGAAGAATAGTATGCTCCTAATCCTCTTTTATATACTTTATCAAGTGTTGATTTTGAAAAACGACCAGCACCCGGGATAGATGAATATCTACCCATGCTTTTTTTTGTTTTACTTTTTGTTTTTCCTTTTTTTACGCCTGCCATCTTTAGCCCTTTGTTTAGAAATCTTGTTCATCATTGCTGGTGTAAGCTTTCCTTGTTTATAGAGTCTAGCTGTTCTTTTTATTTCAGCCTCAGCCTTCCGAGGATTTTTAGATCCACGAACATATTTTTTTGGAACACCACCTTTGGTCTTAGGGACCTTAGAGAATTTTCTCTTTGTGGATTTTTTTGCCATCTATTTCCAAAATAATAATTTATTCCACCAAGTTGGTTTGTGTTTTCTAATAATGTAACCAACTGCTACAGTCAATAATATTAATGCTAACCATTCCATAATTCACTCCGTAAGTTTTTTTTTATACTCTCTTCTTGCTGCGTCTAAGGTGCTTTTATTTTGCACAATTAAACATGGCACTGGGGTTGAGTATTTACCCTCATATGGATATGAATAATAAAATTCTAAATCTTTGTAAACATTATCCAAATAATCAACAAGGTTTTTTAATAAACCTAGTGAAACTCCATTATCACCCATAAAAAGCAATGCATCAAATTTATATACGTAATTAATCCACGCTGTTTCGTTAAGTAAATTAAAAAAAGGAACAAGTTTAATCCTGTTCCCTTTAAAAGACTCAATGCTATGCGGACATACTGTCTTTATAGAATTGAAGTAGTCAGTCCAATCAACCTCTTGATTTTTTCTTTCCACCTTTCTTTTTCTTTTTTCCTTTTCCTCTCATCTTATGCATTTAGATCACCTCTCTTTTTAAATATAGTTATCACTCTATGCTTTACCATGTCTTTCATAGAATTATCAGGCAACTCTTCCCAAGCTTTTTTTCTTTCCTCCCGACTTGGAAGGTTGGCAATAGTCTCGGGTAAAGACATTTGCATAGATAAAAGATAGCATAACTTTTGAAATCCTTGGGGAAGATCTTTCATATATTTTAGTCTTTCTTTGTGAGATTTTAATTTACTTATAGCGTTAGCATATTTTGCTATGTCATAAGAACCAAACTCAGTTAAATGTTTCATAAGTTTTTATTAATCTTTTTGTATACCACTGAGCTTTATAAAGATCCTCTTCAAGGTTTTTATTTTCATACCTCCAAACATATTTTAGTATGTTCCCTTTACAGTATCCCCTGAAGGCTTCCTTTGTCATGCTTGCTTCAATGGCATCAATACATTCTATATTTCCAGCTTTATAATGATCAGGGTTTATATTGTCTTTTGTTTTCATTAAAACGGGTGATTGTCATTGTCACAAAAAAGACCAAACAATAACATCGCAGATATTGAAATCATAAAAAAGTCTAGAATTAAATCAATCATTTAATCGCTCCTTGGTTTTTCTTAATAAACTTTCTTGGGTTCCATACCTTGTTTCAAACTCATGAAGATATGGGTGACGGGAGACGTACATATCATTGTTAATTCCCTCCCTATGATGCCTGAAACATAAAGGTATTGTATTTAAATGTGCACCGGGTTTAGTTTTCCCGTCAATATGGTGGACCTCAGCTGGACTGTAAGCATCAAACTGATCCCAGCAAACAATACAACCCATGTTTGCAATTGTGTCCATCCAGTTTCTCTCCTCTTTATTTGGTGCTCTTCCTTTAAGCACCATACCTAGATCTCTCCATTCTTAAGTTAGCCATCTTGGTACGCCATTCTTCAAACTGCATATCAACAGCAGCCTTCTCTGTCTGCAATGCATCAAGGTTAGCCTTGGCTGTTGCAACTGCCATAGATGCTGTGTAGTAATCCTCTGATGCTTCGGCTTTAGATTTCTGTGCGTTGTAACTTCTTTCCCCATCGTCCTTGGCTATACAAAGCTGCACCCAGAAAACTTTTTTTAAATTAGCCTCTGCCATAAGTACATTGATTCTTGTTTCGTGTATCTTGGGAATAATGTCCCTGAGCATTTGATGAAAGTTTTCTTCTTGATTCATATTTGTTCGTAAAGGTCTGTAATTTTATTTCTCCTTCCAAATATCTCATCTAAAGTAGAAGAGAACTTTGAAATTTCTCCTTGGAATGATAAACCAAACGTGCCAATATCTCCTAGTCTATTTTTTCTAAAAATTATTTCTGATGATGTGTCGCTTGGGTTGTCTGTGTAATAACCATCCCGGTAAAGCATTGCTACCATATCAGCATCTTGTTCAATAGATCCTGAGTCTCTAAGATCCGAAAGGACCGGACGTTTATCGGTTCTACCCTCAACACCACGGTTTAATTGAGACAAAGCAATTATTGGGCACGAAACTTGTTTCGCCAGCCCCTTCAGAAGATTTGAAATATAAGTCATAGAGGCTGCCCTTGAATCACTATTTGTGGGTGCCTTGGATGATGTCATAAGAAGCTGTAAATAATCTACAACAATTAGATCTATTTTTTTTTGAACAGCAAGTGAATTAGTTTTATTAATTAAGGTTTCAATAGTTATTGGTGCGTTGTCAAAAAGATAAAGATTTGTTTGATTGACCATATGCATTGAATCCATAAACTTTTTAGTCTGATTTTGGTCCATACTATTTTTTAGAATATTGTCCATGGGGACCTCTGAGATAGAGCTTATAATTTTTTTAAGTAGTTGTTCGTTAGTCATCTCTAAACTAAAAACCAGTACGTTTTTTCCAGCCAATGCATTGTTCGTTGCTACATTCATTGCAAAGGTAGTTTTACCCATAGCAGGTCTCCCAGCTACAACAATTAGATCTCCGGGTTTAAATCCATGTATCTTTTCATCTACATTGGTAAACCCTGTTTTGATTGTTGTTTTATTCTCCCCGGATTGAGCAAGCTCATCTATGATGTTGACTGATATATCTTTTGCTAACTTAGGTATGCCAAAGTTTTTTGTAATTTTGTTTTCCATAAGCTTAGCATTGACCCTGTCAATCTTCTCTTCAATGCTACCTTCCTCATGTACAATCTTTGGTATCTCATCTCCAAGGTTATTTAATTTTCTATGTGCTGACTTTATTAACAAAAGAGTAAGCCAGTGACTAAAAGGAGCAGACGATATAAAACCACGAGCCTCTTCTTTAATTTCCTGTGACTGTGTTTCATTATCCATAGCAGAAGAAACGCTTACATAATCATTAACATTATTTGTAAACATAATGTTGTAAGCTTTATTGAATGCTGGATGCACAAAGTCATCAGGGGATATTCCCTTATCTTGTGCTGCTTCAAAACATTCTCTTTCCATAATCATTGCAGCAATGATGTTGCCTTCTAGTTCTTTATCAAAAATTTTCTTATCCATGTTTCCTCTCTATTATTGCGTTAAATTGTGTTAGCGAAAGCAATGTCCGGCATGTTGGTTTGCCTTTCATATATCCATTAAGTCTTGTTCTGTAATACTGTGCGTTATTAGCTATCTCAAAGTAAGATTCCCAAAACTCTCTTTTGGTTAGGTCTAATTTCTTTCCCGTTTTCGGTGACACTAAACCTCTTCGTGCTTCCTCTTTTAATTCGTTCCAACTGTTTCTAATGACATATGGGTTAGCAGAATGGACAAAATACTTTTGATCACACTTCTCTTTATAGATATTAAAAATTTCTTGATAACTTAATATATATACTTGTTTAGTATAAGTTTTAGTATTGTGTACTTTTACAGTACCCCCATGTACTTCTGAAGTACCCCCCTCACTAAACACTAATGTATATAGATTTGATGTGTCATTTCTATTTTCCCACTCAATATATCCCTGATCTCTAAGTGTATTTAAATTTGTAATCACCGCATTTCTACTCAGACAACTTATCTTCATTATCCTTGCATGCGATGGGTATGACTGACCAAACTCATCTGCATAGTTAGCTAAGATAAAAAGTATTAGTTTCTGGGTGGATGATATACCCTCAAGTTGAACAACTTCTGTTATATGTTTTACCGACATGATACCTCTATTTCTGTGTA
>MDTG01000983.1_pt1 | contig 21189 bp, 23 predicted proteins | sample 811421 | NCBI WGS metagenome assembly MDTG01 (sample SAMN05326645, study PRJNA326480) | marine metagenome | isolation source: seawater | place: Pacific Ocean: South East | collected 2011 | reverse complement strand
AATTCCAGATTGAAAGTACCGCCGATTTGTTCTATGTCTTTATCCATAATAAATTATTGTATATAATATTTAATATTAATGAGATATTGAGTAAAAATTTAATTTACAGATCTTCGTCTGTAAATCCAATTCAAACACATATAATCAATAGAAAATAAGGCTGTTATTCCAATTGTTACAAAAAATATAATTGAAATACAATATATTGGTCCTTTTTTAATATAAACGATGGTAATAATAGAAATAAAAGAAATCAATATTAAAAAGATACAAAGAGCATAATAATAAGCCATATCTATTTGTTCATCTTGAAGTTGTGATTCACTACTTGTATCGCTATTTATAGAACTTGATTCAATTTGATTATTTGTAACAATCTTTCTACAAATAACACATTGTGAATTAGAATTTTGAATATGCCATTTAAAATAGCAATATTCACAAAGACTATGATTACAATCTAAAGTAATAAAGAATAATTTGTTTTCGATGTTTTTTTTTTCAAAACATATTGGACAAGTTTTATGTGAATTCATTAAAATTTGTTAGTATATTATTAAATATTTACTATGCATTTACCGTTTAATATTACTTAAAAATTCTTTTTTAACAATAATATCAACTTCAAAAAGTTGTTTACTAAGAAAATAATCGCCTAAGCATTTAAGAATCAGATGATTATGTTCTTCTAAAAACATATAACAATTATTAATATTGTTTTCAACAAGAAAGAAATAGATGCGCTGTTCAACAAAACCTTTGTTAATACGTGTAAATGTCCTTGGTTTAAATGGACGAGTAATATTATTAGAACAAACATTGAAGTTGATAATAGAGAAAATGTAAATAAAAATTTTAAACAAAAGCATTACTTAGATAAAATAATAGGTAGTAGGTTTATTAATAATTTTATATTATTGGAAAATATAGAACTTGGGTTAAGTAAGACTCAAATTATAAAGACTAATGAATGTCATACCATGGACTGAGAAATATAGACCGGAAACGTCAAAACAGGTTTGTGGAAATGTATTAGAATTCGAGCAAGTTTTGAAATATGGTTCTGAATCAAAAAACTTGTTATTACACGGACCATCTGGAACTGGAAAGAGTACTGCGGTAAGAGTATTATTAAAGAATGTACCAAAAGATTCAAAATTAATATTGGATGCAAAAGCAAGAGCATCGGGAACAACTCAACAATTGATGCGAAAATTGACACTATTTTCAATGCAAAAAACAAGTTGTAAACAAAGATTTGTATTAGTTGACGAAGTAGATTCTATAAGAATAATAGAACAAAAAATTTTTATAAGGCCATTAACAAGAGATATAAGTAGGGGCGATGGTGATAGAAATATAATATTTTTGTTTATTTGTAATAGAATAGAAAGAGTTTCGGAATTTATTGTAAGAAATTGTGTAACAATAGCGTATAATGCATTAACATTTGATATGGCAAAAAATTATATAAAAAACATTTGTATCAATGAAAATACAGAATACAATGAAGAATCATTAAGAAATATCTTTAAAAATGTTGATCGTGATATGAGAAAAATGGTTTCAACAATGCAATATTTATATTTGATGACTGGTCGTATAGTTGACACTGATTTTTTTCAAATAGATCCTTTAAATAGTCTTGATTATGTAAAATTATTTGATAGAGTTCTAAAAAAATCAAATATTTACGAAGTAACAAATGAATTATATGCAGAGTCTTATTCTGTAAATTCTTTATGTATTTGTTCACTAAAATATCATGATGAAAAAGGAAATTTAAATTATGAATATATGAAGACACTAGCTAATTTATGTAATGATTCAAATACAACAGAAAATATATGGTTTATTTTGTATAGAATAATTAATGAATCACCAATAAGAAAAAATTTGTTAAAAAATGATAAATTATGTTGTTAATCATGTGTTTAAGTTGTAATAATAGTGTTAGTGCCATATTCAGTTGATTCATAAGGTATTTTTGATGAACTAGTAATAATCTTAATTTTAATAGTATTACAATTATTGACACAAGTCCCATTCATATTCCACAAATCGTGATTACATGGAATTTTTTTAATCCATAAAGTATAACCATTACTAGAAATAGTGTTTGAACCTTCTTGTTCATCAATTTCAATATTTTGGTATGTATAGTTAGTAATTTCATCAATGGCGGAATTCAGATTATTATAAATTCCATAAATTTTAACACATGGGTATGTGTTAGTATGTTGTGTTTGATATCCAGTTAATATATAGTGGTTCATATATTTTTAATAAATCAATATAGATTTAATCATTTTTATAAAAATGATTGTAAAATCTTAGTAAAAAGATTTATATTAATGAAAAATGTATTCCGAAAATAGTATTATTTCATTGAACGAAGAAGTAAAAAATGTACTAAAACATTATAAATGTCCACTTCGAGTTTATAAAGATATATGGTTATATATACCTCATACAAAAGTACCGCAAATGTGTAAATTATATAACGAACTAATTTCAAATTTAGCAAATAGCATATTAAAAAAAAGTAATATTAGACAAGATTTATTGACACAAATGAATAAATATACTGGTAGTTCAATAAATACAGTATTAACGATTATTAATATGTATGAAAGTCGGGAATACTACAATAAGATGAGAAAAATAAAAATTGAATTAAAGAAAGATGGTCATAATGTAGTCAAACGATTATTTGTAATGGGTCCATATGTAAAACTACGTTCACATACAAAAAAAATGTTATACGAAAAAGGAATAAATGTAAAAGATTTAAAAAAATTGAAGAAATAGTAAGAAGTTACAATAAAACAGAAAATTAGTTTGATCCAAATTTGTAGAATTGTTGACTATGGATAAAATTTATTAATCTCGAAATAAAAAATATAATTACTAATATCATGTTATCATGTGTTAGTATGACAATATGTGTTTTGATATTTATATTTGTTTCATATTTTGTAGTAAAATTTCGTAATAATAAAATAGAATCATTTAGTTTAAATGAAAATAATGTATTAGACAATTATTTTGATATGATTGTGTGTATTTGTATTCCAGAAAGAAAAAAATCAATAATGGAAACTTTTAGGAAATGGGGTATTAAAAATATACATTTTTTTGATGCTTTCTTAAAGAAAGATTATAGTCATGAAGATTTCATAAAAATGGGTTTTCTAGATAAAGACTATAATCAATATTTGAATGTTGGTAGATTATGTTGTCATTATTCAGCAATTTCAGTATATAAAGCTTTTTTGAATTCAAAAGCGAAAAGTTTGTTAGTTTTTGAAGATGATTTGCGTAATGATACTTATAAAAATGTAAGTGATTTTAATAAAAAAATCACTCCTATAATACAAAATATTCCAGAAGATTGGGAATATTTAAATTTCAGTAAATGTTATGATTTTTGTTCAAAAGAAGAATCTATAAATGAATATTGGTCTATACCAAATAGACCTTTATGTAGGACAGCAATAGCAATGAGAAGGAACGCTGCAGAAAAAATAGTACAAAATACATCAAAAATGAAAGAACAGCCTGGTGATAAAATGATAGGATCTTTAATACAAAACAAATTATTTAAAGCATATTCAACAAAAGACATTACATTTTTTCAGCATAGAGAAGTTTTTGGTTCTAATTTAGAAAATCTAGCGAAAACTAATCCTCAAAAATGTGCAAATGAGAATATTTTAATGAAGGTATTATAACACAAAATATATTTATTAATCATTAGTTAACAAAAACTCATTATGTTTTTTCTTTCTTTTTTCTTCATGATCGGTTAATTCACAATTTTCTTTTAAAACTGTTAAAAAATCTTCATTAAATTGTGGTAATATTGGAGCGCATTCCCATCTAAATGTACAACCAATTGGATCAAGTTTAAATCTCCAAGGATATTGTTTTTTTTCATGTAAAATATAACTACGCCAAGAATAAGGTAATAAAAATCTACTTTGAGGAGGTAAAACAATAGCAAGTTGTTCAAGAGATGTATATTGTTTTTTTGATTTTGGAATTTTAATATCATTATTTTCTAAATATTTAACAATATCTTCTAAAAGAGGAGCATGAATATATGGATAATACCAAGATTGGTCACAATATTTCACAGGATCTGTTGAAGTATAATAATGAAAATTCCATGCAAGTCCATTAACATATTGTTTACACATGTTTTCAACAATATGATAATTTTCTTCTAAGTTATCAATTTCACATGCGATTTGATAATAACGTTCTCTCCATTGTGGATTTCCAAAATTTATTTTTATTTCAAGATTTCTATGATAATCTGGCCAATGATGAAAACGTTCTTCTGGTGAATGTCCATGTTTTACTAACTTTTTATAAACAGTTGTTTCGGCTCTATTTTTAACTAATTCATCTTCTTTTTTGGATAATTCTTTAAAAATGTTTAATAAAGTATTTTTCTGAATTTTATTATTAACTACCAGTTTTTCATTTAATTTTTCATATAAATCTAAAACGATGTCTAAAGCATTATGTCTTAAATTCAACGCATATAATTTTGGTATAAAATCATTACCCATAAGAAATGACATTAAAACATAGTCTTTTGTATACAGAATTTTATCCCTTGTTTTCAAACGATTTGCTAAAGTAGTAATACATACATAACTTGGTTTTAAATCGAATTCTCTGTATAAATATATTTGTTTAGGCAATGTTAATAAACTTAACATAAATAAATCAGCATCTAATCCATGAATAACATTTATACTCTCATCATCTTCTGTATTACGAATATGTCTAAAAATCTTTTGTTCACCTTCACCTGGACTACTTGAATTAGAGATTATAACACTGATTTTATCAGATAATTGTCTTAAATATTTTGACTTATATAATTCCCTGTCCATATTTGACATAAATCTAGTTCCAGGTGTAATTGCATTTGAATCCCATTTTTTCTTTTTTGGGGATTCTTCTTTTTTAGGTTCTAAAGCCGCATCTTGACACGATTTATATCTACGTTTTCGTTGCTGTTCCATTTTAGCTCTAGGAGCAACACCATCAACAGCAATAAATAATAATTCAGATGGATTAATTGTTAATACCATATGCTCTACATATTTCAATACAGCATCTATAATATCCTTCTCTGTACCATTTTCTAATAAAACTGGTTCTTTACAAGTATGTATAATACCATTAAAATCAAGATACAATCTTTTTACATTATTAGGACATGTATTTGATAAACCAATACCATCTTTATAAGCGTTTTTAATATATTTGTAAAAGCTCGGAATACCCATTAATTAATACTAATGTGTTAATCCTTAAATCACATAAAAATAATATATTTTAGGGTAATGTCTTTCAATATTTATATCAAAAATTCATTAAAATTATTTGAAGATATATATACGTTATTTTCTGATTTATGTTCAATACCTATAATAAATGATAATATTGTTTCATATGAATCCACAAAAAATAGTATAATTAATAAATACAATGATTTTTCTAAATTACAAACAGAATTTTGTAATATGATTGGTTCTTCAATTATTAACGATTCAATACTTGAGCCAGATTCATGGAAAGAATATATCAAAATTCAGAATAATGGAAATAATTTTTTAACTATTAAGATTAGTTTTTATATAGATGAACCTTTTATCAATGAATACGGCATTATAATTGAAGATAGAACAATTCAAAAACATTATAAATTTAAACAAAATAAAGAAAGTTTGACTCAAAAAATCAAATATACATCAGATATAGTTATTATTTTTTCTGATGAAATTGTTGATAAAATACGTAATGGAAGCATTCCATCAAATGGTAGATTAAGAATATTTTTTAAAACTGATCTTTTTCCAATATTAAGATTACCATTTCATCCAAATAATTTACAAATTACCAATAGAGACTGGCTATTATCTGTATTAAATAATATGGATAATGAAATTGAGACTTTACCTTCGAGATTAATACCCAGTAAAAGAAAACCAACTATTACTAAAGTAACAAATACGCGTTATTAATAATAAAAAAAAATAGCTAAAAGTAAATTATGCGTTGGGCACAAACAGTTAGATTGAATTTATCAAACGACAGACAAAAAGTTGATAGTAGTGATTTAAATTGGGGAAATTCTGATAGAGCTAAGATTGTTTATACTGAAAAAAGAACTGGTAAAGAAGAAGTCGTTGAAATAAATAAAATTAATGATTCTGTTAAAGCCGCTATGTCAATTATCAATTATGGTGGAATAACTGATAATAGGGATGATGAATATAAAGAACCAGACTATGTTGGGAGTTATTTAAAATATTTATTTCAAGCTTTTTATACTAATGATGATCTTACAATAACTACTAACAGTTCTTATAATACTAATGATGCTGCAAAAACAATTGCTTATACTACTCTAAAAAACTCTGCTCAGTCACTAGAACAAATACATTTTGCTAAAAATAAGCAATTTTTTTTTGGAAAAGACAATGACGACTCTACGCCAGCTGGTATTGTTATTTTAAATGAATTAAACTATCAAAATCCGGATTTTTATCCACATACTAGTTTAGAATACAATAAAATAAAAATACTCAATGGGGGAGAAAATATTGATCAAAAATTGGAATTATCATTGGATGTGTACGAGGAAAATGGTTTGCCGGTTCCGACTATAGAACTTGAAAGTAAACGACAATCGTGTCTAATTCAACCAGATGAAATTAAGTTTGATCTACAAGATATTAGTGGTAATATTATCGATGATTTATGTATTAATAATAATAGTATTATATTTACTTCTTTTTCTGAAACAAATGAGGATTCAATTTGTGAATTAAAATCAACTTCACTTTTCTTTAAGGATTTCAAATATACCAATAAGGTAAATTATGATGATGGAGAGGTTGATTATGATACACCAAATAATTATGAAGATTGGCTTCGTGACGAAGAGGGAGAAATCAATTACAATGCAAAAAGGAACATCGGAACATCCGAATTCTATGGTTTTAGCATTTCAAATGAAGGAATACATATTAATCAAAACCCAAAAATAGAACATAAGCAGGAAGGTTGGTCTTCAAATAAGCCTAATAATAATACAAATGATAGTGTAATTTATGTACCAAATAATTTTAGGTTATATCCAGTTGGATGGGGTAATAATCATCTAAGTACAGGTATTTTGCCCATCTCTTCTGTAGTAAATCCGCATGAAAATAGTGATTATCCTTTAACTGTAGGTAACAGTACACCTTTTGTAGCTCAAGGTAATTTTAATTATTATGACTTTAATTTGAGTAAATATTGTAACGAATATTTTGGACATAGAAATATTTATGATACTGGTCCCGAATATAGAATGCATGTTAGAATTGAATTATCGCAGCAAATCAAGAACGAGGGGTCGGACGCTAGAAACAAAAAATATATAGCGTTTTGTATGAATATTAATCTTGGAAGATGGTACAACTACTCATTATATAATAGTATAGAAGATGGGTCTGAAAATCTTGAAGTATATGACGTAGATATGGGAGCTAATGGTAGTTCTCAAATTGGTGGAATCATTGGGCAGCTGGAGTCCAATGACACCAAATTTATACCATCTTCACTATTGAATTATGGATGGGATAGTAGTGGCGTAGATAGTAGTGGCGAAAATATGGCACCAATAATTAATTTTTCTAAAAATAAAAAGGGTTTATTACAAATACCAGGACCACACATTACTCCAAATAAAAGCAATGAGCAAGATGGTAGTTATTTTTCAGAAGAAGATGGAAATGTTACTACTAATTTATCAACTGGACCAGATCATGTAGTTGCTCATAATTTACATGGTAATTATGTTTATTATCAAAGATGGCCATGTAAGGTTCAAACAGCTCAAAATCTGACTTTAAACCGCGACGGCGCAGACCCACCACTAGATGGTGATTCTTTTAAAGATGGAAATGAAAATAAATATGAATGTGATTATTGGATTAGAATAATTTGGCCTGATTATGAAATCGTCGACCCGGCGTCGCGCGGGGGACTCAGCGCCGACCCCATTAACGATATTTCAGTTGAGTATCCAACCGGTGGAGCTCCAGGCTCGGATACAAAAAAATATACAAATACGATTAACACAAATTGCTTAAGACTACAATTAGATAAAATATATTACAACAAATGATAAATAAATTTGATTTTGGTAGTGCCATTTTATTTATAATTTGTTCTACATTACATTTCACAATACCTCATATATACATATATTTGTGTACACCCAAAACAGCATTAGGATTTTTAATTAGTCCTTTAAAGGCTTGTTCTCCAGAATGTAAAGCCCTTAGATGGATTCATTCACAATCAATAAAAAATTTGACATTTATGAAAGATTTGTTCGTATGTTGGGTAGTAAGTATTGTTTTTTCTATAAAAAAAAAATCATATAAAAAACTTAAAGATAAAAAATGAAATTTAATAAATGAAAAGTTTGTTATTAATTTTAGAGTCAATAAATATATGTTATTCATTAAATATAAATCGCCGAGATATAATAAAAACGTTTAGTTTATCAAGATTTAGTGATAATGTAGAATTGCCACCAAAATCGGTAATATCACCTGAAAATCGAACTTTATATTTTTATGGCGATGTAACAGATGAAAGTTGTTTTTGGTTATCAAAAACTCTTGAAGATTTTTCAAGAAATGGTGAAGAAAATGAACCTATACATTTACATATTCAATCACTTGGTGGAAGTTTAATTCCGACATTCAATGTAGTAGATACTATAGAGCGTATACATACTCCGGTATATACATATGTTGATGGATTTGCGGCTTCTGCTGCAAGTTTAATTAGTGTATGTGGAAATAAACGTTTTATGGGAAAGCATTCTTTAATGCTTCTTCATCAGTTAAGTTCAAAAAATGAGGGAACATACGAAAATATGGTAGATGAAATGTTAAACTTGAATAAGATGATGGAATTCTTAAAAAATATATATTTAGAACATTCAAAATTGAATGAAGAAAAATTGATAGAAATTTTGAGTCATGATAATCGCTGGATGGATTCTCAGTTATCATTTAAATATGGATTAGTAGATGAAATAATATAATCAAAAGTTTTTTTTAATCCTTCATTCAAATTAATTTTGGGACAAAATCCAAGTTCTTTTTTTGATAATTCTATATTAGCATATGTAGTATTAACATCTCCTAATTGTGTGGCTGTTTCAATAACAAAAGCTTTTTTTCCAACAACATTCTCACATTCTTTAATAAATTTGTTTAATGAAACTGGCCAAGAATTTCCCAAATTATATACTTTACAATAAGATGATTCAGATGAATAATTAATAGCACAACAAATACCCTCAACTATATCATCAATATATGTATAATCTCTCATACTTGTACCATTTCCATATTTTTTAATAGGATTTTCTGTATATATAGCTTTTAGAAATTTATATGGTGCCATATCGGGTCTACCTCTTGGTCCATAAACAGTAAAAAAGCGCAATCCAATAGAATTAATGTTATAAAGCTTGAAATAAAGTTTTGCATATAATTCTTTACATAATTTTGAAACAGCATATGGGCTATTACATTCATTCAAAGAATCAGTTTCTTTAAATGGTATATCATTATTTGTACCATATACACTTGAACTACTTGCAAAAATGATTGTAGAATCAAATGTTTTAACTTGTTCAAGTATGTTAACAAATCCTTTAATATTTGTATCAATATAGTCTTTTGGGTTTAATAAACTATTTCTTACACCAGCCAATGCGGCTAAATGAACAATTTTTTTTGGCTTTAGTGTTTTAATTAAATTTGTGTTAATTATATCTTCTTTATAAAATACAAAATTAGAGTATTCATTTAATAATCTTAGATTTTCTTCTTTTAAATTTACATCATAATAAGAATTCATATTATCGATACCAACTACATAATTTCCTTCTTTTAAAAGTCTAATACATAAATGAGAACCTATAAAACCTGTACATCCAGTAACTAATATATCTGGTTTATATTCTGGACAACACCCAAATTGAATACATGTTTTGTGTATTATACAATCTTTTACGGGATAACAATTGTGACACCATGGTCTTGAACAATTTCCGTCACTACAATACATATATATATATAATTATGAAGGTTTGTTTCATAACGTCAATTATCGCAGAAAATAAAGAATTTGGTGATAGAATTAAAAATTTTACAAAAAATCCAAATCACGATTATTTTTTATTTACTAATCTAAATGAGAAAGAATATATGAATTATTATGATTCATGGACACCGATTACAATCAAAAGTGAAGTATTAGAAGGTTTAAAATCAAATGTTTATAAATCAAGATATGTTAAGTTTTTGGGATGGAAATATATAAAAAAATATTTTAAAAAAGACTATGATATGATTGTATATTGTGATGCAGTATTATATCCTAAAAGTAGTTTTGATTGGGAAAAATTATATGAACAAGTAAAACAATATGGTATTGTACAAAGAATTCATCCAAAAAATAAGAATGGACACGATGCTTATTTGGAATGCGATGCGGTAATCAAAGCTCATAAAGACAGTGAATCTAATATGAAAAATTTAAAAAATTTTTTAATGAAAAATTCTATGCCAAAAGGTTGCTTATTAACTGAAAACAAGGTTTTTGCATATGATCCTAAAAATACGAAAATAATAGAAACGTTTGAATTTTTTTGGGAAATATATATAAAAGGACTGACTCATAGAGATCAATCTTTATGGAGTTATGTATTATGGAAAACTAATATACAGCCGTATATAAATAAAGATACAAATCTGACATATCCGGTTTGGAATAAAAACTTTCCATTCAAATTGACGGGTTCTAATAATGGATTTAAATGTCATAAATATGTATAATCATATGAAAATCTGTTTTATTACTACAATAATTACAGATTCTTTTGAATATGGAGATGTTCCTGAAATTTTTGACAAGAATTTAAATCATGATTATTATTTATTTACAAATTTACCTGAAAAATATTATAACAATACTTCGTGGGATATAATAAGATTAAATAATAATGAAGAATTTTTCAAAAATATTGAGTCTAATATAATAAAATCAAGATTTATAAAATTTATGGGTTGGAAATATTTATATATGAATATGAAAAAAAAATATGATATGATTGTGTATTGTGATGCTACATTTTATCCAAAAAATAAGAAAGAGGCTTGGGAAGAAATTTATGAACTTGTAAAAGAATATGGTATTGTTCAAAAAATGAAATATCCAGAAAGAACTGCATATACAGAATGTGTAAAAATTTACAAAAAGAAAAAAGATAGTCAAAAAAGAAGCAAACAAATGCTTAATTTTTTAAAAGTTGAAAAACTACCGGAAAAGAGATATATAACTGAAAATTGCTATTTCGCATATGATCCTACAAATAAACAATTGAAAGAAGCTTTTGAATTTTTTTGGGAATTATACCAAAAAAATATTACTCATCGTGACCAACCCTTATGGGATTATGTTAAATGGAAAAAAAATATTAATCCTTATATTGGAACAAAGTTCTTTTCGTCTGTAAGAAGTACTTGTTTATTCGGAAAACTTTCTGATTTAAATATTGGATTTTCAGGACATACTTATGTAAATCAAGAATAAAATTCAAAATTGTTAGATTTGTTATAATTTGATTTGATACCATTTGAAACACCTGAACCCCAAATTGGAGCATATATTTTTGTACCTTTATGTAAATAAGATGCAAAAATTGAGAAATAACTTTTTGACATTACAAGAATATCACTATTAATCAATAACCACATATCATAATCGGAATTATTTGAATGTAATTTTATTATTTTTCTTAATGTTGTTTCTAATTCTGAAAAAATATTTTTATATTTATTAGGTAATTCATTTTCATCAGTTTTATAAACTATATGAATTTCATGTTTTGGGTAATTTTTAATAATTTTATATAACAGTTTTTTCAATTTTTCAGGTTGAATTGGAACTTGATTGTCTAAACCTTCATTTAACATAACGCGTCGCTTATATAAATGTGGACATTCCTCATGTATTAAAGAATTAATATAATCGGCACTACCATTACCATCATAATCTTTTTTATTGTGTACATCGTCAATACGCAAATGAACACATATAATTTTACTATTATTATTCCAAGGTAAATTGAAATCAAAATTGTTTTTTATTAAGAGAGGTTCTAAATGTTTTAAATATGTTGACTCGTAGTTTTTTTTAAAAAAACTATGCAAATCCTGTTTTACTTCTATTACAGCATTCATATTATTTTGCCTTATTCCCACATATCTTGGTAAACGTTTTATCTTTTCTAGTTTTGATTTGTCTATTTCTTTATAATTCTTTTTAATAGATTCAGATATTAATTTAAATAATGCAGTTAAAAAAATTGATTCGCAGTTGCTATTATAAAGTAATGGAATATAACCTTTATTCATTATATAAATAAAATCAGCTAATACATTACAACATTGAGAACCTTGGCGGTCTCTACGTTGTGAAATTTGCATTGTGTTAGACATAAATAAAACAAACTATTTTTTTATCATATATACGTATCCTCTATGTTTTTTTCCATCACTACCAAAAAATATTTTACTATCATATAATCCTTTTTCTAAAAATTCATTAACAGCATTATATATTTCTGGAAATTGTGAACGAGTATAATCATCACAAACTATTATATCTCCTTGTTGTTGTTTTTTTGCTACATAATCTAATTCATATGTTATATCTTTATAATGATGAGAACCATCTAAAAATGCAAAATGTATTCTATTCAGTTTTTTATTTAAGCTTGGAAGAGTAACTTTAGTATTCCCAACAACAAAATTTATATATTTATCTACCAATGTTATCCATTCTTCTACACATTCGTGAATACTAATAGTTCTATTTAATTGGGCAGATTTGATACAATTATCAAACATATTAATTTTGTCTGTTGTATATATTTTTCCATTAACATTGAACATTTCTAACATTTTTGCCATCATTATTGATGAAAAACCTCTTGCAGTACCAGTTTCTAAAATAATGATTTCTTCTGATTCGTCGTTTTTATTTGTAAAAACTTCAAAAAAACTTTGTTTTAATCTATTTGTAAAATTTGATTTTATCAATTGTTTTTCACTTAAATATTTATGTAATGCTGATGTTAATACATAACCATGAATATACATTGGTCTACTTTTTTTAACACAAATTTGTAATTTTAGTCCAACATTATCCATATCATCTTTGTTATGTAAATATCCAAAATATTCTGTTAGTTCATCGAGTATTCCACCATAATCATAACTTTTGGCCCATTGTCCAAGTTTTATGTATTCTTCTTCACTAAATATTTTTTTATTTGTTTTTGGTGGCATATATAAGACAAAATTTTTTTCTTCAGATTTTTAATACATTGAATTAATCCAATCATATGTAATTTTAATTCCCTCTTTCAATGGATAGTTTGGCTTCCATCCAAGTTTTTTTTCAATCAATTTATTATCTGAATTTCGCCCTCTTACTCCTACTCCATGGAAAGGAGTATTTTTTATTGTTAATTTTTTACCAGAAATATTTATAATCATATTCATAAAATCATTCATATTAATCATTTCTTCAGAGCCAATATTTACCGGCCCTTTAAAATCAGATTTCATAAGTCTCATAATACCTTCAATACATTCATCAACTAATAAAAATGAACGAGTTTGTTTACCATCTCCATATACTTCAACTGTTTCGCCATCTTTGGCAATAGCGACTTTTCTACAAAAAGCTGCCGGAGCTTTTTCTTTACCTCCATCATAAGTACCATATGGTCCATATATATTATGAAAACGAGCTATTCTGACATCTAATCTTGGAAAGTCTTTATTAAAAACAAAATAAAGTCTTTCACTAAATAATTTTTCCCAACCATATTCACTATCTGGTAACGCAGGATATGTACTATCTTCAGAACATTTTGGATTATCTGGATCTAATTGATTGAACTCTGGATAAACACATGCTGATGACGAATAAAAAATTTTTGTAACTTTTTTTAAAGAACATACTTTCAAAACATTAAGATTTATTATACAAGAATTATGCATTACATCTGAATCATGTTCACCCGTATTAATATATGTAGATCCTCCCATATCAGCCGCAAGTTGATAAACTTCATTTATTGTATCATCTATAACTTCATTTACTTTTTCTTGATTTCTCATATCAGCAACTATAAATTCATCTGCGTCAGAATCCTTGAACTCATGTTTTTTAATATCTACACCTCTAACCCAATATCCTTCTTTTTTTAGTCTTGTAACTAAATGTCCACCTATAAATCCACCAGCTCCTAGTACAACAACTTTCATATTAGTCAAATTATATACATTAGTCTTTATATTTTGTGTAATATATTTTGATAGTTTTATATAGTTCAAAATATATGAGAATATTGTACGTAGAAAACGTTAAAAAAAACTATTATTGCGAATATTACAAATCTATGGTAGAATATTTAAATATTGGCAATGAATTAATTTTGTGTCCTCCTAATGGAAAAAAAATAGCACAAACTATTTCTTCTTTTAAGCCAGATATACTTATATTAGGATTTTCAATTACAGATACTGGTGGAGAAAAGCCATCAATTATATTTAATTCAAAAGGGATTCCAACCTATTTAATATTGAATAAAGAATATGATGCTTTAGAACAAAAATTATCATGGATTAAAAACACTAATTTTGAACGAGTTTTTACTGTTCATCATGATTATAAGTTATTTGAACAATTAACAAACACACCATTTAGTCGTATAATGTGGAGTGCTGATATAAGGACTTTCAAACAATACGATAATAATTATCAAAATGATTTATATTTTTCAGGAGTTATTAGAAAAGAACAAACAAATAATTTACGCAAAAAAATATATGATAAATTATTTTTATTAAAAGATTATAAATTATTTATTAATGTTGGAATTTTTGATGGTTCAAATCCTAATAAGCCAACTTGGATAAAAAAATGGGCAGCAACAAAACAAAAGGTTTATGCTAAACATTTAAATAATTCTAAAATTGTTGTAACTACTACTGGTCCGGCAGATTTAGTTGGTACACGTTTCTTTGAGATTATGGCAACTAATAAAGCTCTAATTATGTGTAATCGGATGAATAAAAAAATCTATTCTGATATAGTTGAAGATAAAAAGACTTGTGTCATGTTTAAAGATGAGAACGAATTTATAGATAAATTTATATATTATATAGAAAACGAAGAACAAAGACTAAAAATAGTTAATAATGCTTATGATAATTTTTTAAAAAAACATACTTGGAACAAACATGTTGAAAAACTAATAAAGTATATAGATATTCCTAATAATATTCATAATATTAAGATGATTACAATTTGTTTGTCTTATTATAACCAATCACAAAATATATTATTAAAACATATTGAAAATTGGAAAAGTTTCCCCCAAAATATTTTGGATCAATTCAAATTTTGTATTGTTGATGATTGCAGTAAAATACCTATTGATCAAATGCTTAAAGATGTTGATTTGTCAAATCTTAGTATAAAATTATACAGAGTAAAGCAAGACCTTAATTGTAATATAGGTGGAGTAAGGAATCTTGCAGCAACACAATGTTCAACACCATGGATGGTAATATTAGATATGGATACAGTGATAAATAGAAAAGTTGCAACATCATTAGTTGAATTTTCAAGAAACAATATGAATAATAACATAGCATTTAAATTTAATAGAATTGTTCCAGAAAATGAGAATCATATTAAAAATAATAAACTCCATCCGGCAGTTTGTTTAATTCGTAAAGAAGATTATTGGAATATTGGTGGATGTGATGAAGATTTTGTGGGAAATTATGGGCAAACAGATCCGCATTTTTGGTATAGAGCAAAAGGTAAAATAACTGTAAAAGAGAAAAATAATGTGTATTTATTATATTATCCTGAAGGTGAATCAAATATTGACCGAAACAGAAAACCTAATCAAATTTTGTTTGATCAAAAAAAAGAAAAAACAAAAAGACTGGTCAAAAGATTATTTAAGATTTGATTGGGAACTTATAACATCTCATAATTGAATTCTGTGAAATCTTTATAATATAGTTTATTTACTACATCCAAACTCTCTCTATCATATTCATTCATAGTATTTATATCTTTCTTAATTGGATTTTGATTTTTATGTAATATTTCACTTTTCAATTTAAGTTTTTCCTTAATATATAATAAGTCTTTTTCAAAACTTTCAAATTTACCTACAAAATCTGCCAAAAGATTTCCAGATTTATCATGTAAATAATCATATTGTGGTCTTAAAAATTTTCGTAATCCATTTTTATGTCTATTCACCCATTCTCTAAAATTCGTAGTATTTCTTGTAGAACCTGGTTTTTCAGGTCTTGCTATTTTAACATCATGATAATATTTTGATAATATTCTTTCATATGGATTCCTTACAAATGCAAATTTAAAATAATCTTTATTAGAACTATTTATCATATTTTCCATAGGTTTATGTTTGTATTTTGTTTCTTCTCTTCCACCATTATTCAACATAGATGTTATAGATGACCCCCCAGTCTTATCAATATGTGTAAATAAGGCTTTATATTCATCACTAATCATTTAATATAAGTAACATAATACAAATTAATTAATTAACACAAATTTACTGCAACCATAATCCCTTCCAGTATACAGATCACATATTTTTTTTAAATATTTTCTATTAATTTATGATATTTGCGAATAGTTTTCATATTTTTCGGTTTAAATTTTGCTCTAAAATTAGTTAAATGTATAATAAAACCGCCATTTTTAATATAATCTTCTAAATTTTCAGGTTCACAATTATTATTAAGATTTAAATCCATACAAATCCACGTATTTGTCTTCATATTATGTATATTTTTTCTATAACAATCTCTAACAGCTGCTTGATCCCAACCAACAATTCCGGTTTGTGGATTTGAAGATCTTCTATGTGAATAATTTGGTTCATATAAGGGATCATATAATATGTGATTCAATAAATCTATATTATCTTGATTTGTTTTGAATATCATTACTCCTGAATTTATTAGAGGCAATCCTCTTTTTGATAATAAATTTATATAAAAATTTTGAAGAGAATGTCCAGCATCACGTGCAATTATGTTGTCTTTTGGAGTCGCTTTTTTAATCCATTCTTCAATTCTTATAGAATGATTACAAAAAAAAGCATCAGCATCAATCCACATAATATAATCGTGTTGTCCTTCTACTAAATGTTTTAATATATAGAAATGCTTACACCAAGCTGGATGTCTATTTTTCAAAGTTTCTGGAATTATATTATAAACAAAAAAATCATATTTATTAACTTCACAATATTTTCTATTTATAGCTTCTATACTATCGGCGAATTTATATCTTTTCGGTAAATTTGTGTAAAACATTACTATTGCAATGGATATACTATCCATAGATTATTCATCTACTTTTATTTTCCATGAAAATACCTTGTTTTCCTTTCTATTAACAATATAAATATTACTTATTTTTAGTCCTTTCCAAAATGAATAAGCCTTTCCTGAATAAAATAACTCATATTTATCCAAATTCTCTTGTATTGCTAAATATCTCTTTTTGAATATATTCTTTTCTTCTTTGGGAGCATATAACATTATAGACTTTGATTTTTCTCCATTACAAGAAAGATATAAATGAGTAATATTGTCTTTATTTTCTTTATAAATATATGTGTGTTGATTAACATTTTCTTGTAGTGATTGTTCCTTAACTTTGTAAACTTTTGATTCATCGAATTGTTTTAAATCTATAGTTTTTTCAAAAGTAGAATGAATATTTAAATCAAATTGATTTACCCAATGTTTTGGATTATATTGGAATCTTTCTACAGCAAGACGTTTTGGTCCATGTCCACATCTATGATCTAATCTCCAACAAATCATTTTCATACCTTGTTTTTTTTCTAAAGCATTGAATAATGCAATAGCTCTTTCTGTATATCCACCAATTACACCCCAATGAGTTTCCCAAGGTTCTTGTATTGACCAAGGATATATATCTTTTACAAATATTTCTAACCATTTACACAATTTTTCAAAAACTTTTTTTGGATATATATTAGTTTGCCATAACGATAATGGCAAACCGCTCAAATCCTGTATAGTAAATTTTTTGTCAAAATGTTTATTATAACTATCCAGTAAAAATTTAAGATTTCGAACCTTAGGACACATCATATTTTGCCATTTACCGAATGCCACAATATTTTTATGAGTTGATTGTATAACTATTGTATTTTCATCTAAAATTGGAATTGGATTGTTATGTATCATATCATATTGACAAAATCCTACGAAATCAAGATCTTTATGTAAATTATTCCAATATACATGTAAATATACAGATGTTTCCATATAACCTCTTTTTTGTAGAAAAGGGTTGTAAATATCTAAATCATATTCATAAATTGTATTATAACCCTTGTCTTCAGTTATTTGCTTTTCATATAACTCATTTACTCCAAAAAATGTAAATTTTTCATTTATTTTATCCTTTGTATAAAATTTATTGTTAAAAATTCTTACACTATTTACAATATTATGAAATACTATGAATATATGACTATTTTGTTCTGAAGAAGCAACCACTACCATTAGTAAAAACTATTTTTAATAAATTTAATTGAAATACGCATTTATACAAAACAATATGTGTTAATTCTTTGATAATAAAAACCTTCTTTTGTTTAAGATGGTATATGATATTAAACAAATTGTATCATCAAATCAAAAACTTGATCCAGAATATAGACGTATGGTTTCAAAATGTAATTGGGTAAACCTTTATTATGGTGTTGTGTCAGAACAAATAAGAAACAATAATTTCAAAAAAGTTGTTGAAGTTGGTATTGGCTATGGTGTTCATACAAAAGAAATGTTAGATAATACTCAATTGGAACATCTTTATCTCGTAGATCCATCAATACCATACGAAGGAGATTTGTTTTCCAAAGATATACTAAATAATTTAAATGGATTCAATAATTTATTAAAAAATATATACTTAAATTTAGAAAATCATTCTGAAAGATATACACATTTTAGACAACCAAGTCTTTCAATAACAAATTATGAAATACCCGATAATAGTGTAGATCTTGTATTTTTAGACGGTGATCATAGTTATGATGCAGTAAGCAAAGATTTACCATTTTGGTATGCAAAACTAAGATCTGGAGGATTTTTACTTGGAGATGATTATGCAAGTTGTCATCCAGAAACAAGAAAGGCTGTTGATGAGTTTGTTTCAAGTAATGGTTATTTTATGGATTTTTTGAGAAAACCTGGAAATAAATATCCTATTTACAAAATAGTCAAAGAATAGGGTTTTTTGCGTTCATATCAATTGTATATAAAGATATTTTTAAATTAACTAAATTCAATGGCAGAATTTGAAAATGAATGTGCTATTATTGTTTTAACTCGTGGATATGAAAAAATAGATGATTATAAGGTTCTAATTGAGAGAAATAATCATATTCGTAAAAATTTGAGGAATATATCTATACCTCTTTTATTCTTTCATGAAGGTAATATAACTCCTGAACATCAAGAACATATAATTGCAAATACACCTGATTTATGGATGAATTTTATTGATATTTCTGCAACTGCTTTTTTGAAAGATAAAGAGTCAATTAAATTTGATGAACGTACTGATCATCCACCATGGCAAATTGGATATAGACATATGTGTCATTTTTGGTTCAAGGATTTTTTTGATTATGTTGAAAATTATGATTATGTTTTAAGAATTGACGAGGATTGTTTTGTAAAATTTTCAATTGACAAAGCATTTGAAGAGATTATTAGTAATAAAGAGAATCCATTTTTTTATGGTACAACATTTGGCGAACCAGGTTGGATTGTTAAAAATATGAATGCTACAACACTTGACTTTATGAAAAAGAAGGGATTAAATGCTAAATCAAGAAGAGCTGTTGGACCTTTGACATGTATATTTGGTCTTAATTTACCAATAATACGAGAAAAAATGGATATATTAAACGAGTTTTTTGATCATATTGATAAAAGTGAAGGAATTTATCAATATCGTTGGGGAGACTTACCATTATGGGGAGAAATGATGTTTTATTTCTTTGATATTGAATGTTTAACAGAAAAATATATTAAAAGATGGATGTTATGGTATCATAAAAGTCATGGAAAAACGGTCAATTTAAAATATCATCAACCTGAAAAAAATCCTGAATTTATTGATTTTTATGCCTACATTAATATGCTATAATAGTTATCGAAGGCCATTGATTTGTCATCACTTTCAGATTCTTCAGATTCTTCAGATTCTTCATCACTTTCAGATTCTTTGGATTCTTCATAACTGTTGCGTATAGAGCGAAACCAATAGCTGTCCTCTATACTTAATCCTTCTGGACGTTTTGTAGTTGTTTCACCAGTCTTCTTGTTGTAATAGTATTTTCCTTTTCCGATGGAATCAATGAACTCTCCGTCAGTATAACTTTCCCAAGGACTGGGTTCTAGATAAATTTTTGTAATTTCTTCTCCGAGAGGAACAACACCTTGTGGGATGCCACGATCGTCGTCATAGTCGATCCAACCATTATTGTCATACCATTCGCGTTCTCTTCCATATTTTCTAGAGAACTTTCTATCCATCTCTACTTTACTTAGACAGCAATATAGTTCCTCATTGTCATATTGATCTCTTTGAAAACCATTATTCCATTGCCCTGCAATTGGATCTCCAATCATATCCGAGTAAGATATTTTGTACCCCGTCGAATCGTATATAGGGCGAAAGTCAGGGTTCGTGTAGTAAATCGGTGGACGTTCAGAGTTAGGCTCCCCTTCTTTCAAATCTTCTATTGACCTAGCAAGTGAACTTGAAAAGTATCTACATGGACAAGAAAGCTTCTTTGTAGCTTTCGCCCAAGAAAAGCATTTTTTCAAATTAGAATATGTGTTTGGTAATTTTCTGTCATCATTTAATGAATCATACATATCTCCATTTTCTGCCAATCTTATT
>MDTG01358102.1_pt1 | contig 21190 bp, 19 predicted proteins | sample 811421 | NCBI WGS metagenome assembly MDTG01 (sample SAMN05326645, study PRJNA326480) | marine metagenome | isolation source: seawater | place: Pacific Ocean: South East | collected 2011 | reverse complement strand
ATTTTAAAAAATCTAAACACTACAATAGCACTATCAACCGATGATTATGAAATAAAAAAAATTGCAGAAAAATTCAATTTGTTTACCGACTATATAAGACCTCTAAAATTTTCAATTGATCAAGCCAGTAAAGTCTTGACAATTGGTCACTTGCTGAATTATTATGAATTAAAGACCGATACAATATTTGATTACATTTTAGATTTAGACGTTTCATCACCAATTAGGACTAAAAATGATGTAGAGGAGGCATTTGATATATTCAAAAAAGATAAAAATGCAGAGAGTCTTTTTTCAGTTAATTCTTCAAAAAGAAACCCTTACTATAACATGGTTGAAAGAAAAAAAAATGGATATTTTAGTACAATTAAGAAGCCTAAGAATTCTATTATAGCAAGGCAAATGGCACCTAAAACATATGATATGAATGCTTCTTTCTATTGGTATAGAAGATCTTTTTTTTATCAAAAATATGATACGCCAATTACAGATAAATCCTTGATATACGAAATGAAACATGTATGTTTTGATTTGGATTACGAAGAAGACCTTGATTATATGAAATACCTTTTTAAAAAAGGTGAAATCGATTTTATATGAAAGTTGCATTTGTTGGCTATGGTGGAATTGCTAGAAAACACGCAGAAATTATAAAAAAGATGAATTCTTCTGCACAAATTTTTTCTGTGAAAGAAAAATTAGATGCCAATATGGATAAAAGTGTAAAATACATTCATTATAATGACATTCCCAATCTTAATATTGATGTAATTTTTGTTACAAACCCATCTTTTTTTCATTTTAAGGCAATTATGAAAAATCATTATTTAGATATTCCAATTGTGGTAGAAAAGCCATTGTGCGTAAATAAGTATCAATTAACACAATTAAAAAAATTAGGGAAATCAAAAAACACCACTATTTATTGTGCTTGTAACATGAGATTTCATCCGATGATAACTTTTCTAAAAAAATATTTAAGAAATAATTATTCTAAAATTAATGAAGTAAATATATACTGCGGCTCATATCTCCCGGATTGGAGAGAAGGGGTTGATTACAGAGGGAACTATAGTGCAAAAAAATCTCTTGGTGGGGGTGTTTCGTTTGATTTGATCCACGAAATGGATTACTTAGTCTACTTGATAGGCTTACCTGTTGAAGTTAAAAAATTCGAATCTAAAGTTTCAAATCTTGAGATAGATTCTAATGATTTTTGTCACTATTTTTTGAAGTATGATTCCTATTTTGCAATGATTACTTTAAACTATTTTAGGAAGGATAAAAAAAGATGTATAGAAATAGTTAGAGAAGATGGTACCATTAGAGCAGATTTTGAGAAGCAAGAAATATTTAATTTAAATTCTAATGAGTTACTTTTTAATCTAAATTACAATGGCATGGAGAAATCCTATGAGTTGCAGATGGAATTTATTTTTGAATCAATCAAGAAAAATTATTTTGATATCAATAAACTCGAAGAAGCTATTCAAACAATGAAATATATTTTATAAATAATGAATTTAGAAAACAAAGTTATTATAGTAACAGGGGGATCAGGTCTGATTGGAAAAGAAATAATCAAATCAATAATTAATTGTGGTGGTATACCAATAAACTTAGATACTGATAAAAATAGCTCTTTGTGTGAAACAATCAAGACTGATATTTGCTCTGATACCGAAGTTTCAATTGCAATAAAAAAAATAAAAATAAAGTATGAAAAAATTGATGGGTTAGTTAATTCTGCTTATCCAAGAACAAATGATTGGGGATTAAATATTGAAAAAGTAAATAAAGAATCCTTTATAGACAACCTCAACATGCAATTGTCTTCTATTTTTTCGATTTGTAAAATGACATTTGACATTATGAAAAAAAGTAGGAGTGGGTCAATTGTTAATATTTCCTCAATTTATGGTAGTATAGGATTTGACAGAAATCTATATAAAAATACAACTATAACTTTACCAGTTGCGTATTCAGCAGTAAAAGGAGGAATGGATAGTATGAATAGATATTTTGCATCATACTATGGTAAATATAATATTCGTTCAAATTGTATTTCCCCAGGAGGAATATATAATAATCACGAAAGTAAATTTGTAAAAAACTACAATAAAAAGGTCCCGCTCAGGAGAATGGGTAAACCTGAGGATATTGCTCCTGCTGTAGTTTTTTTACTTTCTGATGATTCATCATATTTAACAGGTCAAAATATAAAAATCGATGGGGGCTTAACGATTATATAATGAAAAAAAAGAGAATTTAATGATTAAGGAAATTATAGGAACAAAAGAATCTGGAAATGCAATTATTTCAATTGCTATAGGTGAAAGCTATGAAAAAAAATGGCATAGGTATGTCAGTAAAAACTGGGAATATTATTGTCAGAAAAACAAATTGGGTCTTTTTCTAGTTACAGATAATCTTATCTCAAAACAAAATTCTCATTGGAAAAAGGCAACATGGCAAAAGTTAATTTTAGGTGACTCAATTAAAAAGTATAATAAAAAGGTAAAAAACCTGTGCTATATTGACAGCGATTTTTTGATTAATGGTAACGCTAAGAATGTTTTTGATGATTATGATGAAGACAAAATCAGCTTAGTTTCACAATTTAAAGATCTACCCTATGATGAACACCTCATAAAGAGGAGAATTTCTTTTTTTAGGAACAAGTATTACAGTAAAAGATACCCCTTAGATTCTGCAATTTTCATGACGATTGATGATTTATGTAATTATCATGATAAGCCTAAATTAAATGATTATGCCTGTGCAGGGTTTTTTATTTTTAACGTAAAGTCTCATTCAAAAAAAATGAAAGAATCTTTTTTTAAGTATACTTCGAAAGTAGAGACTATTACAGGTGGAGGGGATAATTTTCACTTTAATTTTGAAATACAAAGTAATTTTAAAATAAAATGGCTTGAGTATAAATTTCAAGCGCTTTGGTTGTATGAAATGGCTGCATATTATCCATTTCTTTATAAAAAAGAAAATCAAAAAAATAAGGATTTAATTAAATCATGTGTCTTGACGTCTTTACAAAACAATTTTTTTCTCCATTTTGCAGGATCATGGTACGAAAGTGAAATGATTTTTATTGATAATCTTTGTCATGTTGAAGAACAAAAAGAGTTTGATAATTATATGACTCAAAATGTTACGGGCGAACCTAAAGGTATCATTAAACCAGTAAAATAGTTAAACATGAATGTTTTTAATTATTTGAGACACAAAGCATATAGTGACCTTAGGAAAAATAAAGGTCAAGTAAAAATTAGAAAATTAAAAGAAGGTCTGGGCAATGTGGAATTTTCAGGTATCAAATCGTATGATGATTATAACAGATCTTTGAGTGTAAAACAATACCTTCTGAACTTTGTTGGAGGAAAAAAACTTATGCATGCTATTTTACTGAGTTGTGCTTTAGGGACTAAAATTAGTTTTTTACCACTCCCTAGGGCCTATCAAGAGTATTTAATAAATAATGATATAAAGGTTTCTAGATTTTTTTGCAACTTAACCTTCGTAACTTACTTAGGAATTTTCTGGTGTTACGGACTTCTTCATTTTTTCAAAAGTATTTTGAAAGCAGTTTTTTTGGTAGAACAAAAAAGTGAAAAAGAATACATTTATTTTGATCGAATTAATCAAAATAATTTACCAGTGATATCATCTAATATAACTTCCTATGATATTATAACTTGGGTGATTAATTACTTTGGAATAAGTGGTAAGACAATATACCATCCCGTAAAAAAAAGTAAGGGAATATATTATAAAAACAATACCGTTACATTTAAAAGAAACCCTTTTACAATTGATGTTTTCAGTTTAACTTATTTAACAGTGTTAAAAAAATCAATTCAAAAAATTTTTTCAGCGTTGATTTCCTTCAAATGGGACAAATATCTTTTACTTAAAGAAGATTTAGATGAAATTTTTTACAATTATGGATCCAAACAAAACATAAATTTAAAAAAATATTTTATTCCCAATCACATAAGTATTTACAGACCGATATGGACTTATGCAGCTGAAAAAAGAGGTGTTGATATCATTACATATTTTTATTCTATTTCCACCGAACCTTTATCATTTGATAAAAAAAAATATGATTACCAAAACAGAGCTCTAATGAATTGGCCAAAGAACTTAGTTTTTGATCTAACACAAAAACAAGAGTTGGATAAATTAATGACAAACGATGTTGTGAACCAGTTGGTACCTCCAATCTACTTTAAAGCTTCTTCAATGACAATAGAAAAAACTTACAAAAATATAATTGCTATTTTTGATGTCGATCCACAAAGAAAGTCGGATCACTTTGGAATATCTTCCTATAATGATTATGATTTGGACTCCTATCAAGCACATAAAAACTTTTTGACGGATATAATAAATGCTGGTAAAAATATAGATTGTACATTTATGATAAAGCCGAAAAGGAAGCTTAGCAAAAAAAGAGAGTTAATAGAATATATAGAGCTACTAGATAAATTAAATAAACTAAGCAATGTCATTGTATTATCTCCTGAAATTCCAACATTCCATTTAATTAATAAAGCGAAGCTTGTTATTTCATTTCCTTTCACTTCGACTTCTATTATTGCAAAATTAATGTCGAAAACCTCAGTTTTTTATGATTCCACTAATGAATTAAATCTCAGTGATCCAGCAGCACGCGGGATAGAAATTTTAAATAATCGGAAGATTGAGAAATGGCTCGAAGCAAATTTAAATTAAATATTTTTCAATGAAAAGTACAATCATTTATAAAACATTACAATTAAGTTATCATTTCATAAAAAACACTTTTTTTGCATTTAAAGGACTATTTATTGGTAACAAAAAACCCTTCTTGTTGGATGGTCTTTTGTTTTACTTTCCTAAATCACATCTTAAAGATGTTGGCAAAAGATTTCAAAATTATGAGTCTTCAGAGCGATATATGATTAATAAATATATAGACGAAGATGATATTGTTCTTGAACTAGGAGCATGCATTGGCGTAGTATCTTGTTTGACTAATAAAAAGTTGAATTTTAGTAAAAATCATGTAGTTGTTGAGCCGAATCCAAGAATGATAGAGTTCATTAAGAATAATCGAAATTTAAATAATTGTCAGTTTTTAATAGAACAAAGTGTTATCTCAAAAAAAAAAGAAATAAGTTTTTTTATTTATGATGAGTTTATGTCGTCATCATTAATTGAACGACCGAATAGATCAGGCCAGGTTAAAATTAAAACAAAGGGAACTTCCATAGAAGACTTAGAAAACAAATTAGATTTGAATTTCAATACATTAATAATGGATATTGAGGGAGGAGAATTGGAAATAATTAAGGAATCAAACTTAAAAAAAATCAACAAGATGATAATTGAATATCATCCGCATATTTTGTCTCAAGAAGAAAGAAAGCGGTATGAATCAATTTTATTAAAAAAACGATTTCAGTTAAAAGATGAAGAAAAAAATGTCGAATTTTGGGCAAAATCACCCTCAATATAGTGTATGATGGATGAAGTAAAAAACATTTGTTGTATTGGAGCCGGATATGTTGGTGGACCAACAATGGCTGTCATAGCCCTTAAATGTCCAGATCTTAAAGTTACAGTCGTTGACGTAAGTGAAGATAAGATTGCCCTTTGGAAAAGCGAGGATTTAAGTAACCTCCCAATATATGAACCTGGACTTGAAGAGATTATTTCTCAAACCCGAGATAGAAATTTGTTTTTTTCAACAGATATTGACAGTGCAATAAATGAAGCACAGATGATTTTTATTGCAGTAAACACTCCTACAAAAGAACACGGTGTGGGAAAAGGGATGGCCGCAGATTTAAAATATGTTGAGCAGTCTGCTAGGAAGATAGCTGAAATTTCTACTACTAATAAAATTATAGTTGAAAAGTCCACATTACCTGTTAGAACCGCTGAGGCCATACAAGCAATTTTTAAAAGTACAAACAGAAAAAATTCGTTCGAAGTGATTTCTAACCCGGAATTTCTAGCGGAAGGAACCGCCATTCAAGATTTATTTAAATCAGATAGAGTTATTATAGGTGGTGATCAAACTCCGTCGGGATATCAAGCAGTTGATACTCTAGTTCAAATTTATTCCCGTTGGATAGATAGAGACAAAATTATAACAACTAACATTTGGTCATCCGAATTAACAAAACTTGTGTCAAATGCTTTTTTAGCTCAAAGAATTTCATCTATCAATTCCATATCTGCCATCTGTGAAGCAACTGGAGCAGATGTTGATGAGGTTGCATTGGCTGTTGGAAAAGATCATCGTATAGGAGAAAAATTCTTAAAGACTTCTGTGGGATTTGGGGGAAGCTGTTTTCAAAAAGATATTTTGAATTTAGTCTATTTAGCACGTTCTTATAATTTGAATGAAGTTGCTGATTATTGGGAGCAAGTAATTATCATGAATGATTATCAGCGCAATAGATTTGCAGACAAAATTTCAACATCATTATTTAAGACGTTGACGGATAAAAAGATAGGTCTTCTTGGATGGGCTTTTAAAAAAGGAACAGACGATTCAAGAGAGTCAGCAGCTATATATGTAGCAGACAAATTACTCGCAGATGGTGCTATTTTACATATTTTCGACCCAAAGGTCAAAACAAAAAAAATTATCAATGATTTGAAATTTGTTTGGGATAAAAGAAGTTTTTCTGAAAAAAAAATTAATTATCTGTTGAAAAGAATTTTCATCAGAAAAAGTTCTTGTGACATAATAGAGGATTCACACGCTGTAGCAATTTTAACTGAATGGGAAGAATTCAAAAATATTGATTGGGAATCACAATTTAAAAAAATGAGAAAACCTGCTTTCATCTTTGACGGGAGGAATATTTTGAATAACAATGTAATGAGAGATATAGGCTTTAAAGTATATCAGTTAGGTAAATAAAATTATACTTAGAATGAACTATTAAAATTTTCCATGGATAATACTGTTACTTTAATTACTGGAGCGGCTGGGTTTATTGGATATCACCTTTGCAGGGAATTGCTAAAAAATGGTGAAAAAATAATCGGAATAGATAATCTTAATTCATATTATAATATTAAATTAAAAAGAGCAAGATTAAATAATTTGGGTATAAGTGATAAGCAAGCTCTGCCATATAATACTAGGATTAATAGCATTAAAGAAAAAGGTTTTCGATTTATTAATCTCGATATTGCGGATAGGGAAAATCTACCCCTTTTATTTAAGGCATTTAAAATTAAACGAGTGGTTAATTTAGCAGCTCAAGCTGGAGTAAGATATTCAATTGACTCCCCATTCTCTTATGTTGATAGTAATTTGGTAGGATTTTCAAATATATTGGAGTGCTGTAGAAACTTTAATACTCAGAAACTTATTTATGCAACTAGTTCAAGTGTTTACGGAGATGATAAAGATCTACCATTTAGGGAAGAAAGTATTAACATAAAACAAAAAAGTTTTTATGCTGTAACTAAACGAGCTAACGAACTGATGGCGAGGTGTTATAGTGATTTATATAATCTAGAGGCCATTGGACTTCGGTTTTTCACTGTTTATGGGCCGTGGGGGAGACCTGACATGGCACCTATACTATTTGCAAAGGCAATTTTAAATAATCAAGAAATAACGGTTTTTAACAATGGGAACTTGTTTCGTGATTTTACATATGTTGACGATATTATTAGCGGTATAGTCGCAGTGTTATCTACGAAAGAAAATTTAAAACACACCTTACTAAATATAGGATACGGATCACCAATAAATTTGCTTGATTTTATTAGTCTACTAGAAAAATCCTTTGGGAAAAAAGCTAAAAAAAAATTTGTTGCCATGCAGCCAGGGGATGTTTATAAAACTTGGGCAGATATTTCAAAGTTAAAATCTTTAACTAAATATAAGCCGCGAATTGATTTAAAAACAGGTATTAATAAATTTGTAAAGTGGTATCTCAAATACGCTCATAATAATTAACTTTAAAATATGATTTGCCCAATTTGTACTTCTGACAAAATTGTTATTGAAAGTAAATTCAGAAATAAAGATGAATGCTTTTCAAACATTGAAAGAGTATCTTGTGAAAATTGCAAATTACACTTTGCATATCCAATGCCATCATTGTCAAATCTTAACCTATATAATAATAGCTATCATAAATCTGCTCACGGAGGGCATAAAAGAAATTTTAAACAAAGTGCTTTTTTTTCCGGTATCGCAAAGACGCGCCTCAATTTTATAAGGTCAAATATGGAACTAGACAAAAAAACACCCTACAAGATTTTAGAAATTGGTCCGGGACCAGGAGCATTTGTTGGAGTTTGGAGGGACCAATTTATAAACAGTGAATACTATGTTATTGAGACAGATAAAAGCTGTCACTCATCTCTTTACAATTTGGGAGTGAGAATAGTTAACGATAAAGTTTTAAAAGAAAAAAATCTTGAATTCAATTTTATAATTATGTCTCATGTGCTTGAACATGTGACCACTCCAAAAGAATTTTTAAAATCCTATTTAAAGTACCTTAAAAAAGGAGGACATATTTTTATTGAGGTTCCATGTATGGACTGGAAGCATAAAAAACTAGATGAGCCCCATCTTTTATTTTTTGATAAGCCTTCAATGAGCCTTTTAATGGATAAGTTAAATTTAACTAAAGTTAGTATAGGATACTTTGGTATTCCATTAAAATCTTTAATTAATCCAATAAAAAAATTCAAAAAACGTCTAAGGAATTTTTTATGGCGAAAAGGTATATCATTTTATCACCCAGAAAAAAAGAACCTACTGAGAATTGGACTAAGTAATCTTGAGGCAGGTGAAATTGTTAACTTTGAATCCCACATAGAACATTCAAAACCCTCGTGGTGGCTGCGTGTTTTATTTAAAAAGTAAATATGGCTTTCTTTCCTATAGCACATACATCAAAAGCAGCTGGATATACTACGCTTCATAATTTCCCCCCTAATAATTGGGAACCTATTGTAAACTTAAAAAAAACAGTGTGGGCTATTTATTCAGATGGCTACAAATGGGTAACGGTTGAACTTGATAACATTGAAATAGGTGCCTCTAAAACTTATTATTATACTGACATTTTAAAAAGACAAAGTGAAAAAGGGAATCCATTAGTTTTATTACAATTTAGGAAAACACCTCTTCCTAAAACATTAATGACTCTCCCTAAGCATGAATTTATTTATAGTAAAACCCCAGAGTGGAGGGCAACAGTAGGTTTTTCATTAAATCAAGCACAAACAAGTTACCAAGGAGAAATAAATCCTTTTCCACCTAAGGCAACTTTATTGACATTTCATCCATTTATCCAATATAACGAAACAGAAAATCATTTTTTATTTTTTAATTTGGAAAGTGAACCTAAATTTAGGGAGGCCGATATTGAAATATATGAAGCTAATTCAAAGAAGTTTATAAGCAAGATCAAAGTAACAAGTAACTCTTGTACTAGAATTCCCCTAGATAGATACGGCTTCTCAAGAGAAGATCTACCAGTCTTTCTTTCCCGATCAATGGGTGGGATTCCTTTTGGATTTGGTGTAAGTAAAAAAGGAGACATGCTCTCTTTAGAGCACACTCATCCACCAGCCAGTTTTGCTGTGCACGGAGAAAGATTTACAGTTCAGAAAGAAATAAAGCGGAAATGGTTAAAATTGTTAAATCCATAAGCATGAAAAAACAATTTAAACAATTCATTAAGAAAAATGTCCCCGCGCGTTTCTTAGAACTTTTTTCAAGTAAGGCTGTTGCGATAACAAAAATTCCAAAAAGAGAGTCCATAATAAGTGATCTTTTTATTTTACGTTGTGAAAATGGTTGGGAAACTTTTTTTGAATGTCTTGCTTTTGACAAGTTATTAAACCCTAAAGTTATTGGGTCTAAACAAAAATTGTTATTCTGTTTTTATTCAAAAAAGGGTCATTTTATTGCAAAGCAGAAAGTCACATTTTCGTCGTATATAAAAAAAACTTTACTTGTCAACAAAATTGCAAATGACCTTGGCATAAATCATGACGGATTATTTGCAATTTTTCACCCACAAAAAAAATATTGGATATCAAAGCATAAAAGTTTTCTTGCTGAAAGAGGTTATATTGGGTACGCTAACCAAAAGAAAGGTATAATTAAAGGTTTTGTTCACGGTAATCTTGACGCCATTGCTCGAAATAGTAAAAAAGACAAAGATCAACTACTTGGCAATTATAGTTTTTTTATGAAAGAATATCGGCTTCAGCACTGTTTAGAATCATCTTTTACTTATGAACTATTCTTAGTTAACCCTACTACAAAAAAAATGACTTTTACTTTGGTAGAAAAAGGTGACAGTTTGTTTAAAAAAACAACATTTAATATACCATCTAGAGGGATGTATAAATATGTCAAAACTAGTGAAAATAGAAAATATGCGTCAACTTTAATCATTAAAAGTAAGTTGTATTTAGCTAGACCAGTAGTATTTAAACACATGGCTACATCATTTGATGTTTTTCACGGTTAGACAAATATTTAAATTAGGTGAAAAATTGAATAGTTACCAAGCAGCTTTGGATTAAAAAAGAAGAAATAAGATGAAATCCATTCCTACTTGTATGCCTTTTTTGTGCAATAAAAAATAGTGTTTACATTTACTGTAGATGTGATATACAAGTATTGGTATTTTTTGCTTTGTATTTAGTAAGTAAAAACTTTTGCTCGTTAGATTTAAATTGTAACCATAAAATAAATATCAAGTAAAATGTTATTTAACTCAACAGAATATTTATGCTTTTTTGTATTTGTATGCTTGCTTTACTGGGTAATTAGCAGGAAACCTTTAATTAATCAAAATATTTTACTTCTAGCGGCATCCTATGTTTTTTATAGTTGGTGGGACTATCGCTTTTTAGGTCTAATTTTAATTAGTACAGTTTCGGATTTTATCATTGCAAAAAAAATTTATATCACCAAAAATATTAATATTAGAAAGTTCTTTTTAGTATTAAGCTTAGTCATAAACATAGGGTTGTTAGCGTTTTTTAAATACTATAATTTTTTTCTTGATTCGTGGGTTAAACTTCTTACAAGTATTGGATACCAAGTAAACTCTATTACCACTTTATCAATTATTTTACCGGTTGGTATATCATTTTATACCTTTCAAACATTATCCTATACTTTAGATGTTTATTACAAAAGATTCAAACCCACTTCTAGTTTTCTAAATTTTTCCACATTTGTTGCTTTATTTCCTCAATTAGTTGCTGGCCCAATCGAGAGGGCAAAAAATCTTTTACCGCAAATTGAACAAAAACGGTCATTTTCAATAGAAAACTTAAGGCAGGGTTTAACCTTAATCCTTTGGGGATTATTTAAGAAAGTTGTTGTCGCTGATTCACTAGCACCTTTAGTGGATGAAGTTTTTGATAATCCTTCATCCTACAACGGAGGGACTTTATTTTTGGGTTTATTTTACTTTACTTTTCAAATATATTGCGACTTTAGTGGATATTCTGATATTGCAATTGGAACTGCAAAATGTTTTGGATTTAAATTCATGTCAAATTTTAATTATCCGTATTTTGCTAAAGATATAAGTGACTTTTGGCGCAGATGGCATATCTCTCTTTCAAGTTGGTTTAGGGATTATATTTTTATCCCACTTGGTGGATCAAAAGTTATGTATTGGCAGTACACTAAAAACATTTTAATTGTTTTCTTTTTGAGTGGTCTATGGCATGGGCCAAATTGGACCTTTGTTTTTTGGGGCCTAACCCATTCCATAATATATTTTGTAATGCGTGACATTAAAATAGTTCCATCAACCTTCAAATATAAATCACAAACTACTGGTTTTTTTACTTTTATGGCTGTCATGCTTTCGTGGGTCTTTTTTAGGAGTCCTTCTATTTCCTTCGCTTTTGATTACCTATATGATTTAATTGTCACCTTTTCTTTCCCTAAATATCCTATCAAAGGTCTTTTTTACATTTGTATCTTACTGTTTTTTGATTATGTTTTCAAATCCAGTTCTCAAAACATTCTGAAAGGAATGAATCCGTTTAAAAAAAAAGTTATTGTAGTCATTTTAGTTGCCTTTGTGTGGGTTCATTTTTCTGCTGCCCCAAAAAATTTCATCTATTTTCAATTCTAAGTCATGAAATCTGTTTTAAGAAACTTTAGTTTGTTAATTATTTTTTTTGCTTCAATAGAGTTATCATTCAAGCTAAAGTACTTTTATGACAACCCTTTACATCATCCAAATGACTTGACCCCGTCAGAAAAATATTTTTCGTTATGGAGTAAAATGTCCGATAAAGCAAATGCAAAAAGTGAAAAACAACGTCTTTTTCTAATTGGGGATTCTTTTTTTGATGCAGAAGGATTTGGAGGAAAGGAAAGCTATGTCCCTTTTTTCAATAAATGGTTATTGAAAAAAAATTGGGAATTTTTTAATCTTAGTTTACAAGGCACTTCAATAATTGATCACAAGTTAATTTGGGAACAAATATATGATCAGCCTAATAATACATATGTTTTTTCAATCAAAGTTCACGACATAAATAAATTTGCCACTTATCCTAATAAAAATCCATACAATTCTAAAAAAGGTTTTAAGAATTTGATATATTTTGATTTTATAAGTCTTCTAAAAAAAAGTGATCTAGCTTTTTTGATTAAAGATATATTGCATCAATTTTTTATGTGGTCAAAACACATACCTGCCCCAAATACACACTTGAATCGTGTATTGCTTAATCCCTCGAGGGAAAGTCTTCAAAAATTATCACATTTTTTATCTGATCTTAATAAAAAAGAAGGCAAAGTCATTGTATTAATTAATTACCCTTACAATTTTAAATATCATGTAGAAGAACTGAATGAAATAAGATTATTTGACTATTTTGAATCGTTACCCTATGAAAATTTAACATTGCTGCAATCCCCTTTAATTTTCAATGAAAAGGAAAGTGTAAATTGGCGCAATGTTCATCCTAACTCAATTTCAATGGAACAGGTGTTCATTTATTTGAAAAAAGAAATATTAAAGTCAGAGCAACATAGCATACATCGATAAGAAAAAACCTAATATTTCTTCGAAAAAATATATGTAAATCAAAGTATAAAGCTATTGTTTAAAATTCCTGGTAGATATTATTCCCCATCTTTTTAAAATAATATTTAATCAAAAAGCGAACAAATCCTTCGTTTAGCATAACTTAACTTAAACATTTGATGTAGTGATAATATTTTATAGAATAAATAAACCTTGGTATATTTGTTTTCTTGTAGAAATATGACTTTTTCAATCGTAATACCAACAAAAAACAGACCTAAGCAATTAAAAACACTGTTTGCATCATTAATTAATCAAAATCGGTTACCTGATCAAATAATTATTATAGACCAAAGCGATGAGGATAAAGTTGAAAAATCCTCATTTTTAAAATATAAAAATAAATTTAAATTTGGGCTGGACTACATTTATAATAATAAAATAAATGGACTTGTAGAGGCAAAAAATTCAGCATTACCCATCAATAAATGCGGATATATCACATTCCTGGATGATGATATTGTGTTAGAAACTAGCTACTTATATGAAATTGAAAAAGCATTGCATCAATTTCCAAATATGATTGGCGTTAGTGGATTTATTATAAATCATCCAGAACAGACAGTATTAAAAAGACTTATTTTTAAAATAACACATTTTGGAAATTTTTTAGATAATAGAATGAGTGTCATAAAGACAATAAATATTACTACAAAATTTCCTAAAAGAGTAAATGTTTTAAGTGGAGGTTTGTCAACATGGAGAAAAGATGTTTTTAATACCATACATTTTGATATTAAAAATAAATTTCATGCATATGAGGACAAAGATTTTTCAATGAGAGTTAACAAGCAATTTTCAAATAATCTTTTTATTATCCCTAAGGCTAGATTAAGACATTACCACTCGGAACTAAATCGTCAAAACATTTTAAATAGGTCTAAAAACGATACTATTGAGGTTATTATGATTTTTAAAAAAAATGGAAACTATTATTTTATTGGCTTTGATCTTTTCATGCTACTTGTTGGATTATTCTTTAATTCAACAATACTAAGTTTAAAGTACAATAATATCGATTTTCTTTTATATTTTTTTAAAGGTTTATGGAAAGGATTTAAAAAACAAATTAAATAAATGATTTTAATAGGAGTGATTGGACTTGGGTACGTTGGTTTACCATTGGCTATAAATTTAGCATCAAAACATGTAGTACTTGGATATGATACAAACTTGAAAAGAATAAAAGATCTCAAATCGGGAATTGATAGCACAAAAACCTTTTCTACTGACGAATTAAAGAATAATGAAATTGAATTCTTAGAAACTCCTGGTAAGTTAAAAGCCTGTAATATTTATTTCATAACAGTACCGACCCCATTGAAAAAAAACAATTATCCTGATTTTTCTTTCATAAAGAAAGCAACTAATACAGTTTCAAAAATACTTCAAAAAGATGATATAGTTGTTTACGAATCAACAGTTTATCCTGGTGCTACCGAAGAGATATGTGTGCCAATTCTTGAAAGGTCTTCACTTGTATTTAACAAGGATTTTTATGTTGGATACAGCCCAGAGAGAATTAATATAGGTGATACCAAGAATACATTTAAAAATATTTCCAAAATAGTCTCGGCATCAAATAAATCAACTTTAGAATTATTATTTAATTTATACCATTCTGTAATAGATGCAAAAATTTATAAAGCTCCGACAATCAAAATTGCAGAAGCAGCTAAAGTGGTTGAAAACACACAAAGGGATATTAATATTGCTTTTGTAAATGAGCTAGCTATGATGTTTACAAAAATGAAAATAGACACAAATGAAGTTCTCAAAGCAGCTTCAACAAAGTGGAATTTTTTGAATTTCAAACCTGGATTAGTTGGTGGACATTGTATTGGAATAGACCCCTATTACTTATTGCACAAGTCCAAAGCTTGTGGATACAATCCCAAGTTAATCCATTCAGCCAGAAAAGTAAATGAAGAAATGCCTGTTCATATAGCGGATGAAATATTAAGAAAAATAAATTTTCACAAAATTGAGATCTCCCTAGCCAAAGTTTTAATGCTAGGAATCTCTTTCAAAGAAAACGTTTCTGATATTAGAAATTCCAAAGCTATATATTTAGCCAAATATTTAAGTGATGCCGGTTTAGATATACGCGTTTATGACCCTCATGTAAAAAAAATTAATAAGCCTGTAAAAATCAAAAAAATAAAAAAATTGCCTATTAAAAGTAAATTTGATATCATAATTTTAGCTGTAAGTCACAAAAAATTTTCTAATATTTCTCCAATAAAAATTTTAAAAAAGAATGGATTTATATATGATATAAATGGTTTTTTTGAGAAGGATAAAAGGATTTATGGAATCTAGACTAAATTTGATGATAAAATTCTTTCCATGCCTTAATTAATATTTGTTGACTAAAATTTTTTTCTACATATTTTCTCCCTTCTTCCCCCATTTTATTCATTTTTTTCTTGTTTTTTAGAGAGTATTCCAGTGTCTCTTTTAATTTAAAAATATTTCCAACAGCGAATTTTAGCCCAGTTTTACCATTTCTAACAGTATCTTTTAGGCCATATGTGTCACTACAAATAATTGGTATTTTGAGAGCAGATGCTTCTATTACAGAGACTCCAAAACCTTCTCTATAGCTCGGCATGCAAAAAGTATCTGAGATTTGTATTATTTCTTCAGGTTTTTTTTTATGAGGAATAAAGCGAACTTTTGGGGAAATAGATCCAAATCTTGATTTAATATTTTCCTCATCATTTCCCACTAAACACAGGGTGCAATTATATTTTATTTGTTCTATTAAATTGAATGCTTTTATCAAATCCACAACACCTTTATCTTTATTTAATCTCCCAAGAAACATAAAAACCCATTCATCTTTAGAAATTTGATATTTTTCTCTTAAATCATCACGGATATTTTTAGAGGGTGTAAATCTATTTATTTCGACACCTGAAATTGATCCATTACCTAAAATCATTCCCTTATTTTTAATAATCTTTTTTTTCTTTAAAAATTTTAATTGTGATTTTCCATCAACTAAAATGTTTGTTGCACATTTTACTATTAATCGATCAATATTTTTCAAAATAATTTTTTGAACACCTTTTTTTGTGTGCCATACCTGCCCAGTGAAAGTGTGTATTCTTTTTGGTGTGAAACTAATAAACCCAGCCAAAGTACCTAAAAGACCTGCTTTGGGAGATATAGAATGAATTGCATCAAATTTATTTTTATGAAAAAAATAAATTAATTTAAATAAACAATTCAAATCTTTAACAATATTTATATTACGAATGATTTCAAAATTATGAATTTCTCTTAGAGGCAAATCATTCAAAATTTCACAATCATTACCATTTAAATTTGCGATTAGAGAAATATGAAAAGACTTCGACAATTCCTTTATAGGGCCTTTTAAAAATGACACGGCAGTCAATGGACTAGATACAATAAAGCAAATTTTTCTCATCTTTTTTTTTCAGTATATGATTTTAGAAATTCAAAATAGTTTTCATCATTTTTAATATTAATTAAATTTTCAAGTTTTTCAGAAGAAACTTTAGAAACATTTGAAAAAAAAGCTTTCAAAGAATTACCATTTCTTCTCCCAGCAATCAAAAACTTAAACTTTATTAGTATTAATAATATTTTTTGAGGCACACGGTAATAGACTCTTTTACAAACTATTTTTTCAATCAACGATGTAAAATCCCTTAAAGAAACATTTAAAGACATATTAAAAGCTTTACCAACTGCCTTTTTTTCCTGGCTTAACTTTAAGAGAGCGCTTACTACATCCTTTGACAAAATAAAATTTAAAACAACTGTTTTGGGAATATCAAGTCCTATTTTAAAATTATTTAAGTTGATAAAATTATCTATTATATTTGATTTCATTTCAAAATCTAAGATTATAGACGGTCTAAGAATTACAAATTTCAAGTTATTTTCATTCTTAAGCTTGAATAAATATTTTTCACTTAAAAACTTTGTTCTTTCATAGATATTAATTTGACCCTTAGGGTCATTTTCTTTTATAAGTTTTGATTTTGAAAAATCAAAAACCCCAATACTTGAAGTATAAATAAATAATGTTCTTTGTCCCAATATCATATCAGCCAGGAGTTTGGTTCCTTGATAATTTGTCATTATCATTTTGGATTCGTCTTTCAATTCAGAAGCTAGATGAAAAAGTAAATCAAGGTTTTTAACAAAATCTCTAATTTTATTTCTATCAGGATTCTGAAGGTCAACTTCGAAAATTTCAACTTGTTTATGATTTCTAAATTTTCCTGAATCTCGAGTTAACACTGATACCTGTGAACCTTTTTTAATAAAATAGTCACATATTTTCTTACCAAGCATTCCTGAAGCCCCAGTGATTCCAACCTTGTATTTTCTCACAAAAGAGTGTTTAATTAATTTAAATATAAAAACACAATAAAAATTACCCTAATTATTTTCTAAATTTGAGATGAATTCGTGCTAAATGGTAAAATACGTTTCACTTAAATCTTTTATTGATTTCATATTTTCTCTAATAATATTAATATTATTCCTCCCTTTTTTATTGTTAGTTTTATTTACTTTAACAATTGATCTTAAAGAAAATCCAATATTTATCCAAAAGAGACCTGGTTTTAGAGGAAAAGTTTTTGATCTTTATAAATTCAAAACTATGAAAACATTGAAAGATGAAAAAGGCAAATTGCTATCAGACTTCAATAGGATCACCTTAGTCGGTAAAATAATAAGAACTTTATCAATTGACGAACTACCTCAACTATTTAATATTTTGAGAGGAGAAATGAGTTTTATTGGACCAAGACCATTACTTTTAGAATATCTCTCTCTATATAGTGATGAGCAAATGAAAAGACATAATGTTATACCAGGTATATCTGGTTACGCGCAGGTAAACGGAAGAAACTCAATTACCTGGGGAGATAAGTTTAAACTTGATTTATTTTATGTTCAAAATCAGAGTTTTTTTTTAGATTTAAAAATATTAATCTTAACATTTAAACGAATTTTTACAGCTTCGGGTATTAATGCTAAAACGAATATTTCAATGGAAAAATTTAATGGAAAAAACTAACTATTTGATTTACGGAGGAGGTGGACATTCCAGAGTAGTAATCTCTATTCTTGAAAAATTGGGAATTAATATTATTGGTATTTTTGATAATAACAGTAATTTAAAATGTCAGAAAAATATACCGTTTCTTGGCCCTTACAATAGCCAATTTGATTCTAATAGCAAATTGTTAATTACAATTGGAGATAATAATGTAAGAGAAAAAATTAGCCAAACTATCCAACACCCGATAGGTCTAATTATCGATCCTGATGCAAAGATTAATAAAGAAGTTGTAATCGGAGAAGGTTCACAAATCATTACATCTTCTACAATTAATGTGGGCACAATAATTGGGAAACACTGTATTATAAATACAAATTCATCTATAGACCATGATTGTAAAATAAATGACTTTGTTCATATTTCGCCTGGAGTTACAATATGCGGAGGAGTTTCTATTGGAAGATCTACAATGGTAGGGGCAGGAACAACAATACTTCCCAATGTAAAGGTTGGTAAAAACGTAGTTATTGGTGCAGGATCTCTTGTAAATAAAAATATACCTGATGAAACAAAAGTTTTAGGAACCCCCGCAAAAGTTGTTGATGATGAATAGAAATAGAATTTTTTTGTCACCCCCACATATGGGACATGAAGAAACTGAAAATATTGCTAAAGCTTTTTCAAGCAATTGGATATCTACTAAAGGACCTTTTATAGATAAGTTCGAGAAAGGTTTAGCGAAATATTGTAATAGAACGAATGTTTGCGTAGTTCAATCTGGAACTGCTGCAATTCATTTGGCAATAAAAATATTAGGAATCTCTGAAGGAGATACTGTTTTATGTCAGTCATTTACATTTGTTGGCAGTTGTAATCCTGTTGTATATGAAAAAGCAAATCTTATTTTCGTTGACTCGGAAAAAGAGACTTGGAACATGTGTCCAAATTCTCTTAGAAAGGCATTGGAAGACTGTAAAAAAAGAAAAATCAGCCCTAAAGCAGTTATTGTTGTACATCTTTATGGGATGCCTGCTAAAATGAATGAGATACTATTTGTAGCTAATGAATATAAAGTTGCAGTGATTGAAGATGCTGCAGAGGCATTAGGATCAAAACTAAACAAAAAACCTTGTGGCTCATTCGGAAGACTAAGTATTTTAAGTTTCAATGGAAATAAAATCATAACAACTTCTGGAGGGGGAGCATTACTTTCTAACAATAAATACGAAATTGATGAAGCAAATTTTTTGTCTACTCAAGCAAAAGAAAATAAACCGTTTTATGAACATAAAAGGAGTGGTTATAACTACAAGCTTTCTAATATTTTAGCTTCTATAGGAGTAGCCCAATTAAAAGTTTTAGATGAAAGAGTTAAGCAAAGAAGAAAAAACCACCTTTTCTATTATAACCTTTTAAAAAATATAAGAGGAATAACATTTTTAAGCGAACCTAAAGGTTATTTTTCAAATAGATGGCTAACATGCATACTTATCGATAAAAAAACTTGTGGACTGACAATTGATCAAATTATCTCTGATTTTGAGAGCGAAAATATAGAAACCAGACGTTTATGGAAGCCTATGCATATGCAACCGTTATTTAAAAAAAATCTGTTTTATGGGAATGGAGTTTCAGATTTATTATTTGAAAATGGAATTTGTTTGCCCTCAGGAAGTGATATGGATAATAGTGATAGAAAAAGAATAAAAGAAAAATTAACTAAAATTTTTTCAATAAAGTAATGTTTCAAAGGATTTTCAAAAAACATTATTCTAAAAAATATGCCTTTGCTATGGATGCAATTTGTTTATCCATAGCTATGGAATTACTTCTTTTTTTAAATGGATCTATTATAGTTATAAGAGATTTACAAGACAAATTAATTTTTTTATTTTTTTCACTATTATGCATTATTTTTTTGAGAGGATATAGTATGTTTTTAAGATTTACAACTTTCATAGATATAGGTAAACTAAGCCTAGGTTTGGTACTATCAATTACTGTTTACTCGATATATATTGGAGCAGACACAAGAGCTCACTATAATTATTTGTTGTTGCTATTCTATTTCAGTTTATCTCTTTTGATTTTTTATCGTCTTATAGTCAAAATTTTATACAATAGAACCACGAAAGATGATATGCTTCTAAGAACTTTACTTTATGGAGCAGGGACAAATGGACTAAGAGTTAAAAGAGCTCTTGATGATAGCAGCTCTATAAAGCTTGTTGGTTTTTTAGATGACGACTCATCTAAAAATGGCCGAACAATTGAAGGATTACCAGTGCAAAGTTTAAATAATACACTACAAAAGATCAATAATAAAGGCTTAGGAGTTGATCAAATAATTATAACTACAAATAAACTAAGTCAAAAAAATAAAAACTCCCTTTTTAATTTTTTTAAGAGTAAAAATGTAAAAATTTTCAAGGTACCATCTATTGATAATTTGGCTATTAATAAAGGCACAATAAATAATTTAACACCATTTAAAATTGAAGATCTACTAAAAAGAGATGAAATATATATTGATTTAGATAAAAACAATAAGCAGTATTTCAGAAAAACTATTCTTGTAACTGGTGCTGCCGGCTCAATTGGAAGTGAAATTGTGAGACAGCTCCTAAAATTTAGCCCAAAAGAAATAATATTATTTGATAATAATGAAAATTCTCTTTTTAATATTAAAAAAGAACTTGAGAAAAAAACCTCTCAAACAAAATATCATTACCTACTAAAAAGTGTAACTGATTTAAATTCAGTCGAATTGTGTTTTTCTAATTACAAAATTGACGTTGTATTTCACGCAGCTGCATACAAGCACGTCTATATGACAGAAAATATGCCTCAAGCTACAATATTAAATAACATATTGGGTACTAAAAATGTTATAGATTCAGCCATAAATAAAGATGTTTCTACTTTTGTATTTGTATCAACGGATAAGGCTGTAAACCCCTCTAACATCATGGGAGCTACTAAGAGAATTGCCGAGATGTATGTATCT
>MDTG01309132.1_pt1 | contig 21191 bp, 17 predicted proteins | sample 811421 | NCBI WGS metagenome assembly MDTG01 (sample SAMN05326645, study PRJNA326480) | marine metagenome | isolation source: seawater | place: Pacific Ocean: South East | collected 2011 | reverse complement strand
TTAGGCCCCCAAAGGGCAACAATTTCATTTATATTATTAAATGAGGACAATAAATATGTTCGGATCAAGGATAATATAATATTTGTATTAGACCTATGTTATATATAGCTATATCTTACTAATACCAGCGATACCAAATCCATTGTTTTTAATACATTGCTCAAAATCCTCCTTTATAGATGATAGGCCCCCAAGGGCATATGTTGGTACGAATGAATGTTTACTTAGTTTGGAATACCCTGACCAGTTCAATGCAGGGTGCTCATTATGTGAGAGTAATACAGGTGATATTAATACGAAGTCAAAAAGTTTAGCATTACAAAATTCTATATCAGCTAATGTATGACAGGAAGCGGAATATAAAATAGAAGATTCACTTTTATTTTGGTCAAATTCTTGCAAATTACTGCTGGTAAAATGTATACCATCATAATGTTCCTTCCAATTAAGATTATAAGGGTAATCAATGATGATATTGCCTGAATATTTCTGCGCAATAAGCTTATTTTTTATATTATTTTTATAGAAATCATAGCTTATGTCTCTGAGTCTCAAAGAAGTGGAGCATGCGATATTAAATTTATTTTTCTCATTGAAATCATTAACAGTAACTATTTTTAATAAACGAGGTAATTTTAATAATTTAATTATTCGATTATGAGTAGGTAAAGTTTTATGTGTACAGTTTACATTATAGTGAATAATATCACGGCCTTCATTAGAATAGATTCTGCCTTCATATTTAAATATCTTAAAGACATTGATTATAATCAGTAAATCATCATAAAGATGTTTTATTATTCCTATAAACTTATACTTCTTTAAATTTATATTAAGCTCTTCTTTAATCTCTCTGACAAGACAGATAGATGGAGTTTCTCCAGTCATTAACTTGCCTCCTGGAAATTCAATATAATCTTTATAATGATCTTCATTTCTGCGTAGGCATATGTAAGATGAACCATTCTGTATAAGTGCAACAGAAATAGTAATCTTTTTATGATGCATTATGTGGTGTATGCAGAATTAATATGTATATATTCATGACTCAAATCTGAGAAGTAGATAGTTTGCATCTCTTTCCCAGAATTTAGATCTAGTGTGATTTCTATGTTATTTTTTTTCATAGAGTTGGCTAATCTCTTTGAGCCTGCATCCGTTGGAGTACCATTATCAAAACATAATATTTTATTTATGAATAGTTGTACTTTTACTACATTAAGAGTATTTTTATTGATAGAACCTAAACTTGCAATAATTCTTCCCCAGTTTGGGTCTTCACCATACATTGCTGTTTTTACGAGTAGTGAATTAGAAATTTTTCTTGCAATTTCTTGTGCAAGTTTTTTTGTTTTTGCATTACAAATATTTAGTTTAATTATTTTTGTTGCTCCCTCTCCATCTTTAACAATTTTTGATGATAGCTTTATAAAAAAGTCAGCTGCATATTCTAAAAGTTTTTTTTCATTATTCTTATTTTTTAAATCAATCTTAACAAGATTAGTTGATGTAAATGCTACGCAATCATTCGTAGACATATCTCCATCGACAGAAATAGCATTGAAAGATAAATTTGCACAATAATTGAGATATTTTTTTAGATTACTTTTATTTATAGATACATTGGTTTCTATAAATGCAAGCATTGTAGCCATGTTTGGTTCAATCATACCAGCACCCTTACATAAACCAGAAAATAAGATTTTCTTTGTTCCAATTTTATATTCTTTAGATAAATACTTTGGATGATTATCCGTTGTCATTACTGAACATGCTGCATCCTTTAGTGATGAGTAATTATTAAATGTATTTTTTATAATTGATTCTTCAATATCATCAATTGGTAGTTGTCTACCAATGATGCCTGTTGACATGATAATAATTTCATTTGGGTTACATTTTAATCTTTTTGCTAGAAGATTTAATATTCTTTTTGTATTAGTAAGCCCCTCTTTACCTGTGCATGCGTTAGCATTACCCGAATTAATAAATATATATTTTGGATTAGACTTTATAATATTCTGTTTTGATATAATTACTGGTGCTGCAGCAAATTTATTTAGCGTAAAGATAAGTGCAGTAATGCTTGCCTCGGATAAACATATTAATAATCCATCAGTTTTATTTTTCTTCACCCCAAGTTTGAACGTAATTAATTTTGATTTCATGCTAGTTTCCCACAACATTGCTTAAATTTCATATTAGATACAGGACATCTTTTATTTCTAGGTATATCACTATCATTTGCATTTAATAGGCATCTTGGGTCATCAACTTTTTTCAATTTTTTTTGCTCTGTTAATTTATTTTCAGGTTTTGTATTATAGTTATCAATTTTGATTCTGCAACAAATCTTTAAAATCTCCTTACTAATATCCATTAGAATAAGATTAAACATTTCAAATGATTCTCTTTTATATTCATTTTTTGGATTTTTTTGAGCATAGCCTCTCAAACCAATGGATTGTCTTAAGTAGTCCATCGAACTAAGATGATTTCTATATTCTTCGTCTATAACTGCTAAGCATATATTTACTATTAAACTATTATATTCATCAGATGGTATGTTTCTAGTATTCTCTTTAATCTTATTAAGTAATAAAGATTTAAGATTATCTTTAAAAATCTCTATGTTGAAAACGTTATCCTTAATAAAATCATCAAGATTTATGTCAATTAGAAAATCTTTTTTTAATAATTCACCAAAATCTGATAATTGCTTATCTATAGAATTCAAATCATCATTATGAGTATCTGTAAAATCTAAAGCATAGTTTGATATAATATTATCTAATAGAATGTCAGCTTCATTACTTAAAATAAAATTTCTCTGTTGATAAATAAGTTTTCTTTGTTCATTAGAAATATCGTCGTATTCTAATAATGTCTTACGTATATCAAAATTATGCGCTTCTACTCTTCGCTGTGCATTCTCGATAGATTTGGATACCCACTTGTGCTCTATTGCCTCACCTTCTTCCATGCCAAGTTTTTTCATTATTTCTGAGACTTTATCTGACGCAAAAATACGCATTAAATTATCTTCTAGCGATAAAAAGAATCTGGATACGCCAGGATCTCCTTGTCTTCCAGACCTCCCTCTTAATTGATTATCAATTCTTCTAGATTCATGACGTTCAGTACCTAAAACATATAAACCGCCAAGCGATTTTACTTTTTTATTGTTTATCGACCATTCCTCATCATCATTACTAAGTTTTTTTCCTCCCAATACAATATCTGTTCCTCTTCCAGCCATATTCGTTGCTATGGTGATTGAATTTAAAGCCCCAGCGTCTTCTATTATTTCAGCTTCTTTTTGATGATATTTAGCATTTAAGACATTATGTTTGATTTTATTTTTTTTTAGAGCTTTTGAGATATTTTCAGATGAATCAACTGATGTTGTTCCTACAAGAATTGGTTGCCCCGTCTTGTTTATATCTATGATTTCTCTCAATATATGATCATATTTCTCTTGTTCAGTTAAAAAAACTAAATCTACCTTGTCTTCTCTTACTAACTTCCTATTTGGTGGGATTTGTATTACCTCAAGATTATAAATTTGATGAAATTCCTCAGCTTCCGTATCAGCAGTACCTGTCATACCACAAATTTTATTAAACATTCTGAAATAATTTTGAAATGTAATCGATGCATAAGTCTGGTTTTCTTGTTTAATAGAAACATTTTCCTTAGCTTCAATAGACTGGTGTAATCCTTCTGACCATCTTCTTCCTTGCATCTTTCTTCCAGTAAATTCATCAATAATTACGATTTCATTATTCTCAACTACATAATCAATATCTTTTTTATATATGAGATGTGCTTTGAGCGCGGAATCTATATGACTAAATAATTGAATATTATTAGTATTATAGATATCACCTGCTGACTCAATTAGATTGTTATTAAGTAGTATTTTTTCAATAAGTGATTGTCCATGTTCTGTCAGTGAAACAGACTTTTGTTTCTCTTCTATGGAGAATAAGTCATCATTTTTCTCCGCCAAAAATATTTTTATTATCTTATTAATTTTAGCATAGGTATTATTAACTTTATTATTAGAACCAGATATGATTAATGGTGTTCGTGCCTCATCAATTAAAACAGAGTCAACCTCATCGATTATTGCATAATTTAATATGGATTGGTTTTTCTCTTTGCTATCAAAAGCCATATTATCTCTTAAATAATCAAATCCAAATTCATTATTTGTACCATAGACAATATTATATTTGTATATTTCTTTTCTGTTTGATGGAGGTACAGTACTGTTTATATATCCAACGGATAGGCCTAAAAATTCATAAATTACTCCCATCCATTTAGAATCTCTTTCTGCAAGATAGTCGTTTACGGTAACTATAAATACAGGATTACCGGTAAGAGAGTTTAGGTAAGCGGGTAATGTACTCACTAACGTTTTTCCCTCACCAGTTTTCATCTCACTAATCTTCCCATGATGCAATGCTATACCGCCCATCAACTGTTCATCAAAGTGACGCATACCTAAAGTTCGTTTTGAAGCCTCTCTAACTACGGCAAAAGCTTCTGTTAAAAGTTCATCAATATTTTTAGATTTTTTATATTTCTCTTGTAAATAATTTGTAATATTTTTTAATTCTTCATCAGTCTTTTTTTCATACAAAGGCTCTAAATCATTAATAGCCTTGATAAATACAGCATATTCTTTAATGATTCTGGAGTTTCTGCTACCAAATATTTTTTTTAGGAATTTACCAATCATATTTTTCACATATAGAAATATGGTTTATCATACAATAAATAGAAGCTATATGAAAAAGATATCTAATTTTATACCCGATAAAGTAATCAAGAAGAAAGAAACTATTGATAAGTTTAATTCGATACTTAAAAATAATGTAGATGCCAATATTAGCTCAAAGATTAATGTTATCAACTATTCAGACGTGTCTATTACCATAGAGTGTAATGATAGTTCTATTAGTAGCATTATTAAATTTGAGAGTGATAAGTATGTCCAGATATTTAAAGATTACGGAATATATAATATAAGAGAGATTAAAGTAAAGCTTATATAGTTTCAGCAGTCTGAGTAAATAATATTGGAGACTTGTTTTCATCCTCAATGATGACTTCCTCCCATGCACTCTCGTTATTAATTAATTCTCTAAGGAGCAAATTATTTAGGTGGTGTCCAGATTTGAAAGCGGAGAAAGATCCTATCAAACTATGTCCAAGAAGATATAAGTCTCCAATAGCATCTAAAATTTTATGCTTAACAAACTCATCTTTATATCTTAATCCATCTTCGTTAATTATTTTGTAATCATCGATTACGATAGCATTATTTACACTTCCACCCAGCGCAAGATTATTTTTTCTTAAGTTTTCAATATCTTTTGTAAACCCAAATGTTCGTGCGCGACTGACCTGACTTAAATATGATATTGTTGAAAAATCTATTGTTGATTGCTGGGTTTCTCTTGGAAATGATGGGTGATCGAAGTCTATCGCAAATGAGACTTTGAATCCATTATATGGTTCTATTTTTGCCCATTTATCATTTTGTTTAACTTCTATATCTTTTATTATTTTTATGAATCTTTTAGGATGATTTTGTTCTTTAATTCCTGCAGATTGAATTAAAAAGACAAATGGACGAGAACTTCCGTCCATAATAGGTACTTCAGGGCCGTCCAATTCTATAACAGCATTATCTATACCAAGACCAGCTAATGCAGATAATAAATGTTCAACTGTAGAAACAGATGATTCTCCACATGATATAGTGGTCGATAATCGTGTATCATGAACATTATTTAGAGAAGCTGGAATAGGAATATCAGATATATCTTTTCTGATGAAGAAAATACCTTTATCAGGCTGTCCAGGACTAATCTTTAAATTAATCTTGCGGCCTGTATGTAATCCCACTCCTGTAGCTGTTATGCTGCTGGATATAGTTCTCTGTTTTAACATAAGCAAATACTACCAAAAAGTCATAAATCTTACAAATATATGAATTTAGACCATTTCTACTCATTAAAGTTCTTTTTGAAAGTAATTTGATAGTGTCTTGGTAAACTTATTAAATAAGCTAGCTATTTTAGATGGGTGCCTTTTTGTTGATGATTTTTGTAGTTCACGTTCTCTATACAATAGTAATCCTACAGCAGTAGAATATCTTGTCTTGCCTCTAAAGTCCTCTAACCCTTTAATATTTTTAGGAGAACCAATTCTTGATGGAGACTGAAAATGACTCTCTGCATAATTGTCTAGACCCTCAAGCTTCGCGCCTCCGCCTGTGAACACTAGGCCAGCTCTTATTTTGCTCGCGTATCCACTATCATTGATTTCTTTTTGTATTGCCGTGAATATTTCATTTACTCTAGCAGTTATAATTTGGGATACAGTAGTTCTATTGGTTTCCGTATCAGGCTTATCTGATACTGACGGAACAGGTATTTTCATATCCATATCTTGAGACAATGCTACAGAGCCATATTGTATTTTTATTTCTTCAGCAGCTTCTAATGAGGTACATAGTATAATTCTGATATCATTTGTAATCATCTGACTACCCATTGGTATCACAGCAGTATGCTTAATTGTGCCCTCTGTAAAAATAGCTACATCTGTAGTTCCGCATCCTACATCAATTAGACATACTCCTAGATCACGTTCTTCATCTGACAATACAGCTTCACTTGATGCAACAGGTTGCAATACAAAATCATCAATCTCTAATAAGCTATTATTAATACATTTAGTTAAGTTTCTTTTTGCTGTCGAAGACGTTGTTATTATGTGCACATTGGCCTCTAGCCTTGCGCCAGCCATTCCTTTTGGCTCTCTTATGCCTGTTTGCCCATCAATTGTATAATACTGATCAATAACATGGAGTATCTCTTGATCTTTTGGTATCTGGATATTTTGCGCATTACCTATGACTTTTTCCTTATCTTCATCTGTAACTTCATCGTTCATTATATTTATTGCGCCGTTACCATTATAACTTTGAATGTGATTACCTGCGATTCCGGTAGTCACAGATTCTATATTACAACTAGACATACTACTTGCTTTTTCTTTAGCACGTCTAACGCTTGAGACAGTCGCGTCAATTTCCGAAATAACACCTTTATTAAGTCCTGAACAGGGTTCATTGCCAATACCAATTATTCTAAGTTCTCCTTTATCATCGATATCCGCAACTAAACAAAGAACTTTTGATGTTCCAATATCTAATGCAACTAGGGTATCAGTGCTTTTAATAGTAGTCATGTATTTTTATTATATCTTATTTGTCTGTCTATTTGATAGCAAAACCATTGGAATATCGCATATCTATAGATGTAATTTTTTTACCATAAACATTCTTGAGATCTGAGAATAAGGGAACAAGTCTTTGTATATTTTTTTTAAAATTAGTTTTATCAGATATCAAAACCATTGATGTCGTATATATTTTGATTAATGAATGATAGATTTCTAGTTTTTTAACTACTAAGTCAATTTTTTTTAGACTAACTAAAGTTGATGAAAGCATATCATATGCTGCAATTGGTCTTTTTTCTTTATCAACAATAACAGGTAAGTTATCTAAATTACTCGAAGAACGAATAAGTATCCCTCTCTTCGACATAATTTGATTATTATAAATTGCTAAAGGCTCATGTTGGATTATTCTAATAGAAAGCTTAGAGGGGAAAGATTTTATAACCTCAACATCACTTATCCACTCATCAGATATAATATTTTTTTGAATCATATCAATGTTACTTAGAAGCAAGTCACTGCCGTATATCGATTCTATATATTTATTCAGCCTCTTTTCATTATACTTTTTATCAGATGAGATTATCTCTATTTCTTCGATTGGAAAGGAAATAATGCCAGATATATATGTATAAGTTAGTATAACTATCAGAAGAGGCAATAGAATATATCTAATCATTAATATCCAATATCTTTAAAATAAGTTGATAATAACTAATACCTTTTTCCTTTGCAGCCTTAGGTACTAAACTATGGTCGGTCATGCCTGGTATTGTATTAATTTCTAAAAGAATAATTTCCTTGCCTTTAATAAAAAAATCTAATCGACCCCAACAAGAACAGCCAATAACATTGTATGCTTTTCTAATAACATTATCTAAAATATCTCTAGTCTCTTGTTTAATTTCAGGAAAAGTAAATTTAGTCAAATCTGATTTATATTTAGCATCATAATCATAAAATATATTACCTGGAATAATTCTTATAATTGGAAGAATATTTTCATGAACAACAGCAGCAGTATACTCATCTGCTATTATTTTCTGCTCAATCATGTATTCACGGTTAGAATCAAATTTATTCATGAAATCATCATAATCATTAGAGTCACTAATTAAATATATGTTATTACTAGAACCTGAGCATGTATCTTTAATAAAAAAAGATGTTCCATATTTTTCTTTGCAATAATCATAACTCTGTGAGTTATAAATTTCATAATCTGGTGTAGAAAGATTATTATCAGACCAAATACGTTTAGTTTGATATTTATTAAATGAAATTTTAGAGGATGTAGTGCTAGAGCCACAGTAGGTTATACCAAATGAATCAAGATAACTTTGTACCGTTCCATCTTCTCCACCTTCACCGTGAATGAGATTAAATACTAATTCTACTGAATTTTCCTTAAGGAATCTCTCCAGCTCCGATGCAGAATCAGAGACCATATCATAAAATACCACATTATGTTTATTTTTTTTGAGACAACTATAGACATCATTTGAGCTTTTCAATGAGATTTCTCTCTCATTAGACCAGCCGCCTCCTAGTATACAAATTTTAATTTCTTTATTAATCATTTTATTAAGATAACTTCTTCCTTCAACTCTATATTGTAAACTGATAAGACTTTCCTTTTCACATAATCAAGTAGATTTAAAAAGTCAGTAAATGATCCAGAGCCATCATTAATAAAATAATTTGAATGTTTCCTTGATATATATACTCCACCAAAACGCTTGCCTTTAAGCTTAGCTCCTTCTATTAGTTTAGATGCATATTTATGAGGTGGATTTTTAAATATGCAGCCACATGATAATTGATTTACTGGCTGACTACTTTTTCTTTTATTATCAAGATTACTAAGTAATTTATTATCAAATAACTTTGTATAATTATAAAGTTCTACTCCAATAATAATACAGCTTTTTTTGATATTCGACTTTCTGTAGGAGTAGTTTAAATCTTTACCCTTTAGATAATAAAGGTCGCCATTATGATCTAATAATTTAATCCTATACACATGTGAAAGTATTTCTTTGTCAAATGCACCAGCATTCATGTATAATGCTCCACCAATCGTGCCTGGAATTCCATAAAGATATTCAAAGCCAGAAATACGATTATTAAATAAATACCTCGCAATCTTAGTACATGAAATATTGCTTGAGCAGTATATATATTTATCATCATGAGATATCGCTTTACTCATTCTTTTAAGGCTCACGATCGTTCCATCATAATAATCTGTGATAAAACATATATTTGATCCATTCCCAATAAATAATTTTTTTTTGGTAAATTTGATTTTCAATAGATCATCCATACTTATAGGACAGATGAACTCTTTACATATCCCTCCGAGTCCTATAGTTGAAATATTCTTTAGTGGATAATTACTTTGAATCATTTTCACGTAACATATTAATAATATTTTTTATATCGCCAGCACCCTGTAATAGTAATATTGATTTGTTATCAATTATAGGTTTCAAAACATCCAGAACTTTTTCTAACGTTTTAACATATAGCTTATTTTTTGTAGCAAGCTTGTTATATAAAAATTTACTATCATAAACAGATTTTTTTTCTCCAGCAGAATAAGTGGGCAAAAGTATTATGCTATTAACACTCTTCAGTACTTTAGTTAGATAAGGCCAAGAACTTTTCGTGCGCGAAAACCGATGTGGCTGGAAGATCATTATGATATTTTTTTTTGGATACATCTTTCTAATAGTATCTATTGTGGATTTAATTTCAGTTGGATGATGACCATAATCATCAATTGTAATAATACTTTTTTTATTAATTCGTATATCACGATGAATATCTAACCTTCTACTTACGCCGAAGAATGTCGAGATTGATTTAACTATTTTAGTAATTTTTAAATCTAGATGTAAACAGACAGATATCGCTGCAAGTATATTATAAACATTATGATTACCAATTAGATTTGATATTAAGTGATATTCTTGATTATTATAAACCATATCAAATTTCATTTTTTTATCATAAAAAACAATATTTTTTGCATATAAATCATTATGAGCTTTTAAACCAAAGGTAAATATATTTCTATTAACTTTTTTAGATATATTTTTTGAGTTTGAGCAATCTCCATTTACGAATGCTTGTCCATAAAAAGGTATAGAGTTAATAAATTTTTGAATTGAATTTTTTAAATTAGTAAAAGAGTTCTGATAGTTTTCAAGATGCTCAGCGTCTAAATTAGTTAGAACAACTAAGTGAGGTTTAAGGATCGTAAAATTAGGATCACTCTCATCAGTCTCTGTGATTAAATAATTGCTGTTACCTAATTTTACATGTGGATCATCAGTTTTCAACATGCCTCCTATTAAATAAGTCGGATCAAGATTATTAACGTGAAGAATATGGCTGAGTAGGCTAGTGGTGGTTGTTTTACCATGTGAACCAGTTATCGATATTCCGTACTTGAGTCTCATGAGTTCAGATAGTATTTCCATGCGAGTCAATATTGTCATTCCTTTTTTACGTGCATATTTTATTTCAACATTATTAGCTTTTATAGCATTTGAATAAATTATTATATCGTTAGGTTTAATTTTAGAACTATCATGTCCTATGTATATTTTAATTTTAAGTTTTCGCAATCTTGTTATTGATGAGCTGTCAGCAATGTCCGACCCATGGACTAGGAATCCTAAATTATGAAGTAGTTCAGCAATACCCATCATTCCCGCACCACCAATACCAATCAAGTAAAACGATTTATTTTTAAGATGCTGAGTTATTGTATTTTTCATGGAGTTCTGAAATATTTTCTAAGATTATATCACTAGAATCCTCAGGAAAAAGAGATTTAACATTAATAGCCATAGTCTGCACATCAGAGATGTTATGAATAAGATGTTTTAAAGTATTAGATAATTTTTCATTAAATTTCTCATTTTCTTCGATCACAACAGATGCATTATTATCTTCAAGGTACTTTGCGTTAATAAATTGATGATTATCTGTAGCATATTGATATGGTATTAGTATTGAAGCTCTTCCAGATGCAGATATTTCAGTTAATGTCATAGAGCCTGCTCTAGATATAATTATATCTGCCCAATCATATAATCTATTCATTTCATAAGAAAACTCAATTACTTCATGAGTAATATTTAATCGTTTATATGTTTTTTGTAGAGGAATCTTATTGTTTAAACCACATATATGTTTTATGTTTAATTTTGTTGAAAATTCAGTTAAAGAAATAGGAATATTTTCGTTAAAGAACATAGCGCCTTGACTACCTCCAAAAATTAAAACATTGGAGACATCTGTCTTTTCCATATATTTATATTTAGGATGCTCGATATCCTTAAACAGAGATTTAATAGGATTACCTGATGATATAATTTTATTATTTTTTGAAAATGTACCAGGGAAAGTCTCAAATGTTTTTTTTGATACCATGTGATTAATTTTATTTGCTGTACCAGGAACAGAATTTGCTTCATGGACATATACAGGGACTCTACAAAAAAAAGATGCCAAGCTTGCTGATGTGCTTACGTACCCGCCAAACCCAAAGATAAAAATAGGTTTCTCTCTTCTAATTATAATATAACACTGAAAAAAAGCTTTTATAAAGTTAAGCAATCCAGTAACTTTGCCAAAAAAACTTTTACCTCTTATACCCGTAGAGCTTATATGTTCCAATTTTATCATTTCATTATTAACTAATTTATTTTCTATACCTCTTTTAGTGCCAATCCAAGTTATTTTATAGTTACTATCTAACAGTTTCTCTGCTATATTTAACGCAGGTATAACATGTCCACCTGTTCCACTAGCAGCTATTAGTATTTTTTCAGTCATTCGATACTTCTATGCACTGCCTGACTATGAGACTGTTTATTTTCAATTTGAATTCTTATTAGAATACCTATGTAGGTGAACATTAGCAAAAGATTAGTTCCTCCATAGCTGATAAATGGGAGTCCCATACCTTTTGTAGGAAATAAACCTATATTAACAAGAACATGTATGACTGTTTGGATCATCATCAATAATATAATTCCTAAGATTAGGTTAGAGGAAAATCTAGAAACATTACTAGTGATTTTGTAGAAAATGATAATACGCCAAAATATTATTACATAAAGTAAGAGTATAAATATTAAGAATATAAAACCAAGTTCCTCCCCTATTATAGCTAAAATAAAATCATTATACTGTTCTGGTAAATAAAATAGTTTTTGCATGCTAGAGCCTAAACCTTGCCCAAAATAGCCTCCAGATGATAATGCAATTTGTGATGCTATTATTTGATATCCGCTCCCTTGAGGGTCATCCCATGGACTTATAAACGCAAGGAGTCTTTGTATTCTGTACGGATACATAACTATCAAAAGTAGAATAGGTACGATTGCGAGTAAGACTACTCTGAAAAGATGCATGATTTTAACGTGTGATAGGAAGGAGAAAATAATAAAAGCAACAAAAAGGAGTATCATGCTCCCGAAATCTCTTTGTGAGACAATAGCAAGCATAAGTATTGTTAAAAATAAAAATATCTTTAGATAATTCTTATTAAAATCATTCCTAGAAATATAACCAGACAACCAGATAAAGAAAAATAATCTTGAAACTTCAGAAACTTGAAGAGTAAAGAATCCTAGGTTGATCCATCTAGTTGCACCATTAATTGTTACTCCTAGACCTGGAATATGAACTAAAAGAGAGATAATTAAGGATAATAATAAAAAATATTTTCCATAGTCATAGTAAAAATTAGTTTTTATATGTGTAATTACATATAGAACTACAAGTCCTAATATAATAAATATCAATTGCTTTTTGAAAAAGAATAATGGATTTGAAAACTTAGTGGCTGCAAAATCAACTGTAGATGATGTAACCATTACTAACCCAATAATTATTAAACTAGTTACACATGCTAAAAAAAGAGAATCAAGGCCCCTGTTATCAAAAAAATTGATTATATTTTTAAGTTTTTCCATGAACATAATTTCTTACAAGAGTTTTAAAGTGATTACCTCTATGTTCAAAGTCTTTGTATAAAGAAAAACTTGACGAACCTGGAGACAAAAGTACAGTGCAATTAGATTTTAAATTTGAAAATATATAATCTGTGGCGTCTTTCAAGGTCTCAAGGAGGATAGTATCTATATTTACAGATAATTGATTATTAACATATGTTCTATTTTCACCAATTAATATTAGTAATATGACTTTATTATTAATTATATTTTTTAATGAATTATAAGAAATCTTTTTATTATCTCCCCCCATAATTAGCACAATATTCTCTCCTATAGACTCTAATGCATTAAATGTTGAATCTGAATTAGTTGATTTTGAATCATTAATATATGTTACGCCATCATAAGTGCAGAATCTTTCTAATCGATGTGATAAATGAGATCGTTTAGAGAATCCGAGCATTATCTCATCTAAAGAAAGTCCCAATATGCTTAAAACTGCAAAACAGGCTGATAAGTTGTAAGCCTCATGCCTACCATTAATCTTATATTTTTCACCTTTATATGAAATAAAATTATAGTTTTTAAATACTAAATTTTGTATAGAGCTATTATTAACATATATCGAATTGTTCTTTACATCAAATGTAATGTCTTTTTTAGAATATTCTAGATTATTATTTATTATTTTATACTTTGCATTATCAAATATTTTTAATTTTGTACTGAAATATTTTTTCAACGTTTCATGTCTCTCTAGATGGTCCGTTGATAGATTTAAAATAACAGATATATAAGATTTTAGTTTTTTAATATATTCTAATTGATAGCTTGATATTTCCAGGACTATAAAATCATAATTATCCTCTAGTGATTTAAAAACAGATACACCATTATTACCACATGCTAGAGTTTTAATATGGTTACTATTTAGTATATCTGATATTAAGTTTACAGTTGATGTTTTGCCATTTGTGCCTGTAATACATATGCAGTTTAGTTTTGTAATAGATTGAAGAATTTCTATATCTGTAGTTATACTACAGTTGAGTGTTATCAGTTTTTTAACAATAGAATTTTTTTTTGAAATTCCAGGGCTAATGATAATATGATCAATATTATTTAAATTTATTATATTATTTTTAAGAATTAACTGGCGATCTTTTATTTCAAGGATTTCACTTGTCTCTAATGCTTCATAGGTAACTGATTCATTGTCAAAAAAATCTTTGCAGCTTTGATAAGTCATGCCTTTCCCGAGTATGAGAAAGGAGTCTTGATGTATATTCATCTAATTTTAAGTGTAGCCAATGCGATTAATACTAATATGAACGTAATAATCCAAAACCTCATGATTATTTTTGGTTCAGATAATCCCGATAATTCATAATGATGATGAAGTGGTGCCATCTTAAAAATTCTTTTACCTTTTCTTAATTTAAATGATGCAACTTGAATAATTACAGACAATGCTTCAGCTACAAAGATTCCGCTCATGATTGCAAACGCTAGTTCTTGTTTAAGAATTATTGCTAATAACCCAAGAGAGCTTCCCAATGACAAGGAGCCACAATCACCCATGAATATTTCTGCAGGGTATGAATTAAACCAAAGAAATCCTAATCCTGCTCCGACAAGTGATGCAGCAAATATAGCAGTTTCTCCGGTACCTTCAATATATGGTATCAATAAATATGATGAGATATTTATATTCCCATGAACATAAGAAAAAATGACAAAAGCTGATGCAATCAAAATACAAGGTAATATAGCAAGTCCGTCTAATCCATCAGTTAAGTTCACCGCGTTCGATGATCCAATCAAAATAAAAATTGACCATGGTATGAAAAGTATTCCTAAATAAAAACTATTGTCTTTTAAAAAAGGGAAAACTGATTCAATACTTCCAGTATCCATAAAGAAATATAAAAATATAGTTATGATTGAGGCAAATATTATTTGTAGGAGAAGTTTCAATCTTCCTTTTATACCATCGCTATTTCTTTTTATAAGTTTCTTATAGTCATCATAAAAACCAATAGCACCAAACCCAAGTATTCCAAATAATAGTGTTAATATATAATTGTTAGATAAATCTGACCATAAAATAGTTGATATGACTACTGATGATATAATTATAATCCCGCCCATAGTTGGAGTTGTATTTTTATCATCAAGATGACTTTTAGGGCCATCTGAACGGATAGATTGATAGAATTGTTTATTCTTGAGGTAAGAAATAATATAAGGCCCAAGAATGAGAGAGATTAAAAGTGCGGTCAGTGCGCCCATTACTATTCTCAACGTTAAATATTGAAATGCATTGAAGCCAGAATTAAATTGAGAAAGATACTCAAAGAAAGTTAAAAGCATTTTCTATTTCAGCTCCTTCACGATGTAATCAAAATTCATAAAGCGCGATGCTTTTATCAAGATAACTGAATCAGCGCCTGAGATTTTTTTAAGATTTTTTACTATTTCATCCATGTTATCTGAAGTAAAACAATTTTCACCAAAAATTAGTTCAGCATCTTTCCTATATTCTCCCATATAAAATAAATATTCTATACCTAATTGCTTTGAGAATTTAAATATTGATTGATGATGTTTTTGAGAATTTATTCCTAACTCCCCCATATCGCCCATAACAAAGATCCTATTTTTACTATAACTAGCTAATTGACGCAAAGCAGACTTCATAGATTCAGGGTTAGCGTTGTATGAGTCATCAATGATCATAGATTTATCCTTCGCATAGAATGTATAAAACCGACCCTCAATTCCAGAAAATGATTTCAAACCGTTAATTACGTCATCTATGCTAGAACCGGATTCCATTGTTATTGCAATGCTAAATAATATATTTATAGGTAATATGTTTTTAGTATTATCTTTATTGATAATAAACTCACCTTGTGCTGTTGAAACAGAGTAACCCTCTTCACAAGATTTCATAACGTAATCTGCATTACCTATTAAAGATAGCGTAGTAATTTTCTTGTGCTCATTAAGCTTCTGCCATCGTAAGTAATTAGTATCATCTATATTAAGAATTATATGCTTAGTTCTGGGATGCGAAAATATCTCTTCTTTTGTTAGGATGAGATTCTTCATACTTTTAAATGACTCCATATGAGCCTCTGAGACATTCAACAAAGTCGTTAAATCAGGTTGTGAAATTTTAGTTAAGTAGTTTATATCATCTTGTTTTCTAGCCCCATGCTCATAAATGCATTTTTCCGTTTCTTGGGAAGCATTAAGAATAGATAATGGAAGCCCTATTTCATTATTATAGTTTCCTATTGTTGAGCTTGTTTTAAATGCACTACTTAGTATAGCTGTGCATAATTTTGTTACCGTAGTTTTGCCATTAGTCCCTGTAATACCAATCGTATATGGTTGGCCTATATTCATTTTATGCTCTTTAGCTATATTGCCCAGTGCTTGAATAGAATCTTTAACAATAATAGTTGAAGTAGACGAAGATACAAAGTCATGAGGCTTTTCGCAAACTATACAGACTGCTCCATTGTCTATGGCATCTTTTATAAATTCATGCCCATCATTATTGACTCCTGGAATGGCTAGAAAAAGATCTCCTTGTTTGATATTTCTACTGTCAATAACTATTTTGCTGATTGCTCTGTCCGTTCCTACAAAAGAAGAAGAGAGATAGTTAGCTACATCTGATACTCTAAGATTCATATTTGTTAATAAGATTATTTAAATAAATGATATCATTATGTTTTACTTTTGAATTGTTCTTAATAAGATAATTTTCATTCCCCTTACCTAGTATAAAATTAATATGCTCTTTTGATGAATTATTAAATAGATATTTAATTGCTGTTTTTCGAGACTTGATAATAATATACTTTTTATTATCACTAAAACCAGATTTTATATCATTGACAATTGAAGAGAGTTTTTCGTTACGTGAATTATCTTCAGTTATTATTGAAAATGAGGAATTTCTATCAACGATCTTAGCTATATCAGTCCTTTTTGATGAGTCTCGATCTCCTCCACATCCAAATAACGTTGTATTATGACCATATGATTTAAATTCTGTATAAATATCTCTGAAAGATTGTGTGGTATGTGCATAATCAATTATAAAAGTACCTTTACTTTTAGTTTTAATAACTTGCCTTCTACCCGGTAGTTCAGTGAGTGCGCTAATGGATGAGTTAATTAGTTTCATACCATAATTTTCAAGTTTTAAGATAGAGCAGATCATAAGTATAGAATAAATATTAAAATAATTTTTACCAATTTTATCTAATTTAAAATCTTGATTGCCAACAGATATTTTATTATCTTTTTTGTATGTTGATAAAATTTTCTTATTTTTATATCTAGATTTTGAAAAATAAAAAAACTCTATATTTTTGAGTTTATCAAAGTTATTTTTTATAATTATAGATGAATCATAATTTAAAATAGCCTTTTTACTTTGTTCTAATATTAATAGTTTTGAATCAATATAATTTTTGATTGTTTTATGATAATCAAGATGGTCATTGTGGATATTTGTTATGCATGCATAATCGAATAATAAGCCTTTTAACCTTCCTTGATGCAAACCTTGTGATGAACATTCAATAATGATATAGTCACATTCATTAGAGATAAAATTTGTATAATATTTATAAATTATGTCTATAGGTGGAGTTGTGTATTCACTATCTTCTAATCCAGGATAAATTCCACATCCCTCACTTGTTATGACTCCTACTTTCTTTTTTAAATATGTTAATGATTGTGCTAATAATAAAACAGAAGATGTTTTACCGTTTGTTCCCGTAATACCTATAGTTTTAACTTTATGTTTTCTTCCTACAAGATCAACATTAAATAACATATGATAAATATCATTTATTTCTTTTTGAATAAAGAAAGGTATAGCAGTATTTAATTCTTTTCTTTTGAAGATATGTTCTGTTACAAATCCAGATGCCCCATTAAATATTGCATTTTTTATATTTCTAAAGTTTCTCGATTTATCAGAATCAACAGATATGAATATTTGCCCTGATTTAACTTTTCTAGAATCTATACAAAATCTATCACTAAATTTAATACTTCTTTTTGAGTTAAAAATAATGAATTTTTTTAGATGTATTAAATTATTGTCTATTATTAACATAACTCATATCATCTAAAATTCTCATCGAATGTTGCATAAATTCACTAAATACAGGTGCTGCATGAAAACCTCCAGAGCCCTCCCTATTTTTTGGACTCCTTACGATGACAGCAGCCACATATTTAGGTTTCGGGTCACCTATTATTCCAACAAATAACGCATTGTGTTTATGCTTTGCGTATTTACCATTTATAATCTGTCTGACGGTACCTGTTTTGCCATAAACTGTATACCCTTCAACTTTTGCTCTCCTTCCTGTTCCATCTTTTGAATGAACTACATCTCTCATCATATCTAATACTTTTATTGAGTTATCCCTATTTAAAATTTTATCTTTTTTAATGTCTTTATTATTATTTTTCAAATAATTTATTTGTACCCTGTTGCCATAATTAGCAAGTGTAGTGTAAGCACTTACAAGATGCATTAGTGATGTTGAGAGACCATATCCATAACCGAGACTCATATGACCTGAATTGGATAACTCAGATGAAAGCGGCAGAGAACCAGTTTTTGATCCGGGTAAATTAAGAAATAGTGATTGACCAAAACCTAGTTCATTTAATCCGTCTATAAGCTGTTTCTTTGAAAGTTTACTTGAGACTTTTGCAGCTCCGATGTTACTAGATAATTTAATAATATCTCTTGGACTTACTTTTCCTAAATATTTCCAATCTTTAATTTCTTTATCTTCAAGTTGAATAACGCCCGGCGCGGTATTTATTATTGTTGATTCACTAATTACTTGATTATGTAAGCCGTAATATATTATCAATGGTTTTATAGTAGATCCAGGTTCAATTAAATCATAGACAGCCCGATTTTTAATTTTCTTACCTCTAAACTCACTTCTTCTATCTGGGTTAAATGATGGATAGTTAGTCATTGACATTATGTCGCCTGTATCTGATTCAATTAAAATTATAGAGCCACTCTCAGCTTTAAATTTAGTGATATATTTTCTGAGAGTTTCATATGCAATTATTTGTATTCTTTTATCTAATGTGAGAAAAATATCTTGGCCTGGGACTGGTTTTCTTATAATGCCTATTGTTTCAATTGGACGGCCGATATTATCTTTTTTCACTTTTTTTAATCCATGCTCTGGTAATAGAATTTTATTATTTATAAATTCAATGCCTTCTTGTCCTTTATCATCTATATTTGTAAATCCTATAATATTTGAAAAAGGTTTACCTCCTAAATAGCTTCTTTTATTTTCATTAATAAAATAAATATTAGGATTATTTAAGCCTTTAATTTTCAAATAGAAATCTTTCGAGACATGTCTTTTCAAATATAGTTCTTTTTTGTTTTTATTTTTATGAATAATTTTTTTTAATTTTTTTTCAGATAAACCAAGATCAGTAGATAATTCCATAATAGATTTATTGTTACTTTTATATAATCTACTAGGATTAATGCAAAGGGTTTTTATTGGTAAAGACATAGCTAAAACATTATTGTTTCTATCGTAGATGCTTCCTCTTTGTGCGGTCAGTTTAACACTATGAATTTGCCTTTTTTCAGCAACTTCAAGAATATTCTCTTTGCATGATCCTTCATTAAAATAAAAACAATCCGTTGCATTAACTTGAATAAGATATAGTCTAAAAATTATTATTATCAAAACAAGAAAGGCTGCCATTATAAATAAAGGCAGCCTCAGTTTCTGATTTTTTTTTATATTATTAATCAGCTTGTTGTCTTAAAAATGCTGGAATATCGAGAGATGTCTGATCTTCCTGCTGACTAACATTTACTTGTGTTATTGCATCATTTTTTGCTTCACTATTACTAGGATATGAAACACTAGGATTATTAGTTGTGCTTTCTTGTGTGCTTTGGTTTGCTTCAGAAGAATTTACATCTATTTTATTATCTTGTGAAAAACCAGTAGCAATAATAGTCACACGTAAATCACCAATGTTATCATCTTCTTTAATACAGCCAGTTATAATTTTCGCATCTTCATTTGCTATTTCTCGAATTTTACTACCAATAACCTCGAATTCATCAGTAGTTAGATCAGAACCAGAAGTGATATTAACTAATACACCGCTTGCGCCTTGAAGATCAATATTATCTAGTAGCGGACTACTAAGAGCTGTGGTTACAGCATCAATAGCACGATTCTCGCCTGAAGAAACTCCTGATCCCATCATGGCTTTTCCCATTCCAGACATTACTGTTTTAACATCAGCAAAATCAACATTCATGAATCCTCTTATAGTTATTATCTCAGTTATGCCTTTAACAGCTCCTCTTAGAACATCGTTAGCGTTTTCAAATGATGAAAATATAGACTCTCCACCGCCATATACTTCTTTTAATTTTGAATTAGGTATCACTATAAGTGAATCCACCCACTGTTCAAGGTTATCAATGCCCTCTTGAGCGTTTGACATTCTCTCTGGACCTTCAAACTCAAATGGTTTTGTTACTACGGCAACCGTTAAAATACCAAGATCTCTAGCGATCTGAGCAATCACAGGTGCGGCACCAGTTCCTGTTCCACCGCCCATACCAGCTGCAATAAAAAGCATATCAGCGCCTTCGATAGACTCTTTTAATATTTCACTTGCTTCTAATGCTGCTTGTTTACCTTTTTCAGGATCTGCCCCAGCACCTAAACCTTTTGTGATTTCAGAACCAATCTGTACGGTAGTTGCACCATTCACATCTCTTAATGCCTGGACGTCTGTATTTGCAATTATGAAGTCAGCTCCATGAATTTGAGACTTAAGCATTGATATGATTGCATTACCGCCACCACCTCCAACACCAATGACTTTGAT
>MDTG01108714.1_pt1 | contig 21194 bp, 21 predicted proteins | sample 811421 | NCBI WGS metagenome assembly MDTG01 (sample SAMN05326645, study PRJNA326480) | marine metagenome | isolation source: seawater | place: Pacific Ocean: South East | collected 2011 | reverse complement strand
TTTTAAAATTATTGGGAATACCCAAAAAATATTTTTAGAAAATTTATTATCTAAGACTGGTAACTGTATAACATTCTTATACTGTTTTAATTTTTTATAATACAAAATTCCAATTTTTCTTCTTTGTTTTGCTATTTGTTTAAGTCTACTTAATTGACTCAAACCTAGTGCAGCTTGCATAGTGGACATTCGATAATTACTAGCTTTTTTCTTATGAATAAATCTTCTATTTTGATCAAAATAAAGATTCCTAAGATTTTTTATTTTATTATCTAATGACTTCGAATTAGTTAAACATGCGCCGCCTTCTCCAGTGGTTATTTGTTTATTAGCATAAAAAGAGAATACACTTATATCTCCAAACGACCCACAAGGCTTTCCATTGATAGTATTACCCTGAACCTCAGCTGCATCCTCAATAATCTTAATTTTTTTCTTTCTTGAAAAATTTAATATTTTTTCTATGTCAACTGTCAGACCATAAATATGAGTAATTATAATAAGCTTAGTTTTGTTAGTAATTTTACTTATTACATCTTCAGCTTCTACATTGAATGTATGTTCATTTGGTTCACAAAAAATTAATTTACAACCAATATTTATTAATTCTTCTATACCTGAAATAATTGTAAAATTAGGTAATATCACTTCATCGGATTTTTTAATTTCCAAACTTTTTATCGCTAAAGTTATTGCAGCAGTTCCACTGGATACACAAGCACAATAACTTCTATCTGTAATTATTGCTAAATTTTCTTCAAATTTCTTTACATATGGACTTTCTGATGAAATCCAATTTTCTTTAAGTGTTTTACTTACCAAATCAATATCAGATTTACTTATAGATGGCTCATTTACAGGAATAAATTTCATTTTTTTTTAAAAAGCATCTTTTTAGAATAAGCCATACTTTCATTAATTCTATAATCGGTTACTAAATTTTGAAAATTAAATTTATTAAATAAAGACTCCATTTCATTTAAATTATGTAAATACATAATATGTTTCTCTTCATAATCACTTTTATTTTTACTGATAGTATAGTTTAGCTCGACAATTTTTTTTTAACAGAGAGATTGACCGAGCAAGATCTAAACACATTATTTTCTCGATCAATTAATTTATTAGTATAGTTTCTTGGTGGATAGGACAAAACATTTTCTTCATTCCAAAATTGAATATACACCAAAGAATTTTTAGTGGTAATCTTATCAAATAATTTTAAAGTTTTGATTAACCCTTTTGGACTTATATAAGAAAATACATCAAAAAAAGATGCAATTAATTGAAATTTTTGACTCATCAAAATATCCTTTTTATCAGTAAATAAAACATTATTTTTATTGATATTTTTTTTTGCGATTTCTAACATAGCAGAACTAATATCAAAACCTATCACACTCTTAAAATAATGAGATAGATGCCTTATATGCCTTCCTGTTCCACAACCAAAATCAAGAAAATTAAATTTTGTATTATTACAATATTTATTAATTAAATTAATAAAATTTTTTGATTCTAAAATATAATTTTTATCTTTATAAATTAAGTCGTAATTATTTGCATATTGATATTTAAAATTATCTTTTAGCACCTTACTCATAATTCCAACATTTTTGTAATTTATAAAACTTATTAATTTTTTTCTTAAGTTCGTCTGTACTAGAAATTATTAATTTATTATTAAAAGAATAATTAATATTTTCCTTAATGTTTTCGATCTTTAGATTATCTTTATCATTTAGTATTTTTTTTATTACTTTATAAATACTCTCGCTATCTAAAGGATTAATAGGATGAAATTTACTACCTTTAAAAAAAGAGGTAAAATTTTCATTGTAAATAACATGTTTATTAAAATACCATGCTTCTAATGGGGGTATATTAGAGTATCCAAATAATGTTGGCATAATCAATCCAATACAATTCTCGTATAGTTGAAATAAATCGTCGTCTTTTACATAATCAAGTATTAAAATATTGTCATTTAAATTAAATTTATTTATATAACCCTCAATATTTTTAAGCATTCCTTTATCTTTACCACATAATATTAATTTTACCTTTTTATCTTTAATTTTTTTAAAAGCTTCAAGTAAATAAAAGTGATTTTTATGACTCCAAAATTGTGCAGGATATATAAAATAATTTTGATAAAAGTATTTTTTGTTAATTTTTTTATTTTTATAAATCTTTAATTTCTGGTTAATTTCAAATGGTACTGTAATTAATCTTTCTTTTTTAATTCTATAATAAAAGCTTAAATCACTACATAATTCTTCTGTATCACAAATTATTAAGTAAGATTTTTTTAAAGCAATATTATAAAAATCTTCTCTAATCTCAAATTCTAAATTTTCTTTTACTTCATTAAACTCTAAATTATTTCTATGACAAATATCCCATACACATAGAATGTAATTTATACTATTCAAATATAAACATTTAGATGATGGTGATGTAAATATCAGTAGATCGGTATTTTTTTTTTTAAAAAATTTTTCAAATCTTGTTAAGTACTGTATTTTTTTAAAAAAAAACCTAAATATTCTAAAGTCAGATAAATTATAATAAATAAAATCAAGATAACTTTTTTTATAAACTTGTATTAAAGTAGTATCTTTAAGAGCATTAAACGTTTCCACATTGTCAGTTACAATAAAACTTTCAAATCCAAGAGATTTAATAACCTTTTCAAACCTGATTGCATAATTAATGCTCTGTATACCACCTCCTGAAAATGGCAGTGTATCAATGTAAATAGCAATTTTCATTTAATCTTATTTATTTTATTTATAGTTTGATTCTAGCAATTTATTCTTCTATCAAACAATATATATTTTGTTCATTTTTTTATGATAAATTTCATATATCTAATTTCAAAAAAATATCTAAATTATTTTATATGATCAAACAAGATACTCAAAATACTAATATATCATTTGAGTATATCATTTTATTTCAACTTATTTATCCAGTATTAATTTTTCTTATCAATATATTTTTTCAAAATAATTTTCATATTTTATTTAGTTTATTCTTAAAAACATTTTATATATTTTTAATTCTATGGCTTTTTCTAATTATTTATTTTAAAAAATATCTGATATATAAATCATTACTATTTTTAATAATTCTAATCTTTTTTTTTTATAATTATTACAATTTAAATTTATATAAGTCATTAATTTTACTAATACCAACTGTAACCTTATTTGTTCAATCATTTATTTCTTTTGCGGATAAAGAGAATTTTATAATTTATAATAAAAAACGCCTTTACAAATTTGTTGTAATATCTTTTTCTTTTTTTATTTTATCAGGATATCTTTGGCATATTTCGGAAATACTTACTTTTAGATCTTTCTACAGACTAACAATGCCGTATTTAAATCCAAATTACGTCTCCTCTTATTTAGTATTAAACGTAGTCCTTATAACTTTTATAATTAAGGATAAATATAAATTATTAATAATACACACTATGGCATCATATGCCTTAATGGAGCTTGGTTCTAGATCTGCATCTTTAGCTTATTGTATTTTTACAATTTTTTTCTTTATTCCAAATTTTAAAAAGCCACTTGTATATATTATTCTCATTTTATCAATTACATCAGCTATCTATTCATTTAAGAGTAGAGGTGATTTCATTACACAACATTTTAACTTTGACGGAAAAAGTGAGAGTTTATCAAGATATGAACAACTTGGTTCTAGCTTAGCTAGTTTCTTTAGTTTTAGTGAAGAAGGCAAAATAGAAGATCCTAATTTTATGAAAACCAAAAAAAACATTAAAAACATTAAAAACACTAAAAACAATGATGAGATTACGAAGAGCTATGAAAAACATAACTTAGATAAGCTTTTTCACTTCTTATTAGGTAATATGATGGGCGTTCATACAAATAATTATTACAATTTATATCATTTTCTTACCTCTTTATGTCAAGCTGAAAGGCGTTTTTGTTCTGAGGGGGGATTACAGATACCAATAACAACTTCTTATAATACATTATCCTTTATGATACTTAATGGAGGGGTCTTATTTACTCTATATTTTCTCTTTTTTACTTATTTCTTACCCTTGAAACAAATAATTAAACAAAAAACATTAGCAAAAAGTCTCTATGGATATACTACATTAGTTTTATTATCATTATTTATTGGAGGAGGTTTCCCTTTATTAGAATTCTTTCCTGGATATGGACTATTATTATTTATGTTTATAATGGTAAAAAATGAAAGCTTTACCCTTAAAATTTAACTTTATTAATACTATAAATAGCTTTTCGATATATCTTTTAGTTGCATATATACCTTTATTCATCTTTTTAAATTCTAATAACTTTATTATTTTACTATTAATCAAATTATGTATATTTTCAATTTTTTTCTTTAATTTTATTTATTTAATAAGATCTAAAATTAAAATTTATATTTTTTGGTTTATAGTATTAATAATATATTTATTCAATAATATTTATCTGAATTCTATTAATGGCATCTATATATTTATTTGTGGTGTTTGGGCACATCTTTCTTTATTAGCTTTTTCAAATAATTTCCAATTAGATAAAAAATTTTATACTTGGTTAGTAATAATTCTAGTGACTATTTCAATTATAATTCTTAAAGATTTTTATCTTAATAAAAATACAAGAGCCTTAGGCAATATTATTAACCCAAATACCCTATCTTTGTTTGTGTGTGGAATTTATTACTTTATTACTATATCAAAAGTTAATTATGATAAATTTAAAATAATATTTATTCTGTGCGCAATAATTATTTTATTTACAAATTCAAGATCTGGCTCAATAGTATTTGTTTGTACTGGTTTCATTTTATTTATTAATAAGAAAAATATTATCAATTTTTCAATTTTAGTTTTAACTATACTTATCTTAAATAATTCAATTGATAATAGAGGAGGTTATGAAAAATTTTATAATAATCAAATAGACTCTGATAAAGGTAATTCAAGATTAGAACAATCTAAGAGAGGATTTATAAATTTTTTTAATGAAAAATCATTAATAATCAAATCTAAAAAAATAATTTTTGGAGATAGTTTTGGCATTGCTACAAATACATACTTAAATTTCAATTATAAATATAACGATAAAGTGGGGGACTTATCAAATATTAATGGTTCAAGAGATATTACTAAAATCAAAAACATGAGTACAGATTATTTAACAGTTAATAGTTTGATTTATAATGGTGGTTTATTATTATTTATATTTTTTATAAAAATTATTCTTTTTTACCCTCACATAAATATTATTAAGATAAAGAAGAAAAAAGATTTTATAATTTTTGTAACCTACTTGTTTATCATAGGTATAATTTCATTAACTATGCCTTTTAACGAGGCATTTCCTGTTAATATATTGATTATCTCCTCTACATTCAACTATTTCAAAAGAGTAAATAATCAATGAAGATAAGTTTATTAATACTGACTTATAACGAGATTATTCATTTAAAAAGACTATTAAGAAACATTTCTATGTTTGATGACATTATATTTATAGATAGTTATTCCAATGATGGAACAGATAAATTTATTGAAAAATATTCTAAAATTAACAAAAATATAAAATATTTTAAAAATAGATACTATAATCAATCAAAACAACTCGATTGGACTATAAAAAATATAAAATTTAAAAATGATTTTATATTTAAATTAGATGCTGATGAAGTTATCTCTGATGATTTATTAATTGAAATCAAAAAAATTTTTTCAGAAAATAATAATATACCATCATCAATAAACGGATTTTATATTAGAAGAAATATTTATTTTATGCAGAAACTACTAAAGTGGGGAGGGGTTTATAATTTACCAGTTATAAGAATATTTAGAAAAGATCGTTTTAATATTGAAAAGAGATCAATGGATGAACATATTCTTGTAGAAAATTTTAGAAAAATTACTAAGGGTTGTATTAAAGATATTAATTTAAATGACTTTGAATTTTATATAAAAAAACATATTGATTATGCTATTAAGGAGAGTAATGAAATTAAAAATACAAGTTTTGAAAATTCAAAAGAAAAAATGCCATTTAGAGTTTATATAAAAAAGAAAACAAAATATAAAATATACTATAAACTACCACCAATATTTAGATCTTTCATGGTTTTTATATATAGATATTTATTTCTTCTAGGCTTATTAGACGGTAAAAAAGGTTTTTATTTTCATTTTGTAAATTCATTTTTATACAGAGCGATTGTTGATTTACTAATTTTATTAAAAAAAAATAAATGAAAATTATTCACATAGTTCCAAGTTTAGTAAAAGGAAGTGGCGTAACTGAAATGCTATATCAAATTAATAAAAATTGTAATTCTAAAAAGTTTAAAAATTATTTCCTGCTTTGGGATAATACTGAAAAACTAAATTTTAAAAAAAACATAATTTTGAAAAAGAATATAAATTCTCTTTTTATTTTTTTTTTTTACTTAAAATATATCCGTACACAGTTTTACAAAAAAGAACAAGTACACTTCATACAACACGGCCTTTGGCACCCAATTTATTTATATACTTCTATAATATTAAGATTTTTCAATTTTAAATACTCTGTTGTTTCCCATGGGATGTTAATGAGCGAGGCCCTTAAGATAAAAAAAATAAAAAAAAAAATAGCTTTTTTTATTTATCAAAAAATAATTTTAAAAAAGGCTAAAAATATTATTTTTACAAATAATTATGAAAAAAAAGAATCTTTTAATTTTTTGGACAATAACATTTATAATTACAAAATAGTTAATGTAAGAACAAAAATTTTAAATAAAAAATTAACTAAAAAATTTACGCAAAAAATTGTCAGTTTTTCAAGAATTCATCCAATAAAATCATTTGAAGATTTTATTTATCATTGGGATACCAAAAGAATGATTGGATGGAAATGGGAAATCTATGGTCCTATCGATGATCACAAATATTATAAATATTTAAAGATTTTATTAAAAAAATTAAATTTAAATCATAATATTATTTTTAAAAAGGCTGTTTATGATAAAAAAAGAAAATTTGAAATCTTTAATAGATCATCTTTTTTGCTTCAAACTTCAAAATCTGAGAGTTTCAACTTTTCGGTTTCTGAGTCATTATCACTAGGTGTTCCAGTAATTGTAACTAAGAATAGTCCTTGGCAAATTGTCCAAGATAAAAAATTAGGATATATGTATGATAACTCATCAAAAAGTATTAAAAAGGTAATTGATGCTTTATCTAATTTAGATAATGATCAATATAATGACATAATATATAATTTTAATAGTAATATAATTTCTTTTTCTTGGGATTCTTTTTTAAAAAAAATAGTTTATTAAAAAAATAAATGCTTCTCTTCAAACGTATAAATAATATTTTATTAGCTAAACATAAGTCTAAAATTTCATTACTTATTTTACTTATTTTTTTTGGTTCCTTAGTTGAATTGCTAGGATTTGGAATTTTAATACCTTTTATAGCCATAATTTTTGATAGTGAGAAAAATTTTTCTTTCTTCAATTTTCAATTATTTCAATATACAGAATTTGATAATCTCGTAATTATTTTTTGTGTATCTATTTTAGCTTTATATTTTTTAAAATCATTGTATCTAACATTTTTATCTTATAAGCAATCTAGAACAATATACAATTTGGTAAATGATATAAGTAACAATCTATTAAGTTACTATATTAATAAACAATATGACCAACAAATTTTGGAAAATTCATCAAACAAAATTAGAAATCTTCAAACAGAAGTTAATGGCTTGTGCATTACTTTCATTAATCAAATATTATTCTTAATTAATGACATATTAGTTATAACCCTGATTATTACTACTGTTTTTTTGATAAATCCATATGGTGCAGCAACAGCTATATTTGTCTTTGGGATTTCGACATTGATATTAGACGTAATAACAAAAAACAAAATTACAAGTCTTTCTCAAAAAAGACATAAAGCTAATTCTGATACAATTAGAATTTTAAATGACATTTTCAGAGGTATAAGAGAAATAAAAAGTAGAAATTTTGAAAAATATTTTATAAAAATTTTCAATAAATCAATAACTACATCCTCCAATTCAAATGCTACTTACGATGTATTTGTAAAAATTCCTAGATTTTGGTTAGAATTTATAGCGGTTGTGTCAATTTTTTCTTTTTTGATTATTAATCACTTATTTATCAATGGCGATATAGTGTCTTCATTAACAATATTTGGTTTAGCTTTCGTAAAATTATTACCAAATATTAGTAGACTTAGCAGTTCAATAAATGTTTTGAGGTACTCTTTCATATCTTTTAAGTCAATAGAAAAAGAATTAATTCACGTAAGGTACAATAAAGTTCCTATTAGTAAAAAATCTAAAACAAAAATTTTAAGTAAATTTAAAGAAATTGAATTTAAAGACGTATCATTTAAATATCCTCAAAAGTCAGAAGAAGTATTAAAAAATCTTAATTTAATTATCAAGAAAAATGATTGTATAGGTATTTATGGTCAGAGTGGTTCTGGAAAAACAACTTTTTTAGACACCTTTATGGGCTTATTAATGCCTTATAATGGAGATGTATTAATAAATGGATTTAAATTAAATGATAAAATCAGTCATGAATGGAGAAATAAAATAAGTTATGTACCGCAAGAAATTTTTTTGATTGATGATACTATAAAAAACAATCTTACTTTATTTGAGAAAAGTAATACAAAAAAAATAAATGAAATTATCTCTAAATTAAATTTAAAATTATTTGTAGACTCACAAGAAGCTAAACTAAATACAAATATTGGAGAAAGAGGAATGAAATTATCAGGTGGTCAAAGACAAAGAATAGGAATAGCTAGGGGTTTTCTTAATAATTCAGATATTTTGATATTTGACGAATCAACCAGTGCATTAGATATAGAAAATGAGGATAGGTTTTTAAATCTAATTAAAGATAACAAGAAATTAAAAACAATAATAATCGTCTCACACAAAAAAAGATTATTCAAGCATTGTAATAAAATATTTAAATTTTCTAAAGGCAAATTACAAATAGAAAAAGTGGCAATAAAATGAAATCTTTGGCTATTTTACAGCCATCTATAGAGATTTATAGAAATGACTTTTATCATAAATTATCCAAAATCTATAAATTAGAATTATTCGCTAAATACAAAAACAGCGACTTAGATAAAAGTATTAAATTTAATAAAACTATAATCATAAAAACAAATTTTTTTGAATTTGAAATATTTAATTATTTAAAGTTATTTAATTCTGATTTGATCATCTTAACTGGAAATTTAAAAATACTCTCAAATATTATTATTATTTTCATAAACCTTTTTTATAAAAAAAAAATTTATTACTTAAACCAAGTCTTATCAAAAAAGCATTCAATTATAAAATTTATTTTTTTTAAAATAATTACCAAATTAATATCTGGAGTGATCACATACACAAAAACTGAGCAAAGGTTTTTAAAAAGATATTATAGAATTAATAAATGTTTTTACTTATCTAATGGTTTAAAAACTGTTGACCCTAAACTTGTAAATATTGATAAATCAAATTATCCATTTTCTATTATTTTCATTGGAAAAATCTCCCCTAAAGTAAATTTAGATACATTTTTAGAACGTTTGATTAATTTTAATTCAAAATGTAATTTAAATATTGTTACAACTTCTAAATCTATAAAAATTATTGAAAAAAAACTTAATTATTTAAAAGAGAAAAATAATTTAATCACAATTAAATTATTTTTGGATAAGTTTGATAATTCATCTTTAATAAATATATTTAATTCATCTCATTTTATGATTTATCCCGGATCAGTTGGTTTGAGTTTAATACATGCTTTTAATTTTGGGGTTCCAGTTATTTTACCTTTTGGAAAATACTATCATATGCCTGAAATTGAAGCTTTTAAAAATGAGTACAATGGTTTTTATTATGAAGATACATCAGATAATTTTATTAGAACTCTTCACAAATGTCTTAACATTTATATGTTAGATGATTACAAAAGATTATCTAATAATTGTCTCAATACTGTCAAATTTAATTATAATACAGAAAATATGGTAAATAATTTGATTTATTTTTTAAAAATATGATATCCATAATCACTATAAATTTTAATAATTACCGAGGTCTAAAAAAAACTTTTAAATCGATAAATTCTCAAAATAATAATAAATTCGAACATCTTGTTATTGATGGCAAATCAACAGATGGTTCAATTAATTTTATAAAAAAGTATATTAAAAAAAAAAATTATATAATTGAGAATGATAAAGGCATTTATGATGCTATGAACAAAGGTATTAATCTATCAAAATATAAATATGTATTATTTTTAAATAGTGGAGATATCTTTTTCAATAAAAATGTAATCTCAACATATATTTCAAATATTAAATCAGATATTGATTTAATATTTGGAAATTTAAACATACATAAAAATAAAAAAATAGTAAGAAAATATATTTCTAGAGATTTAAATATTCAAAATCTATCTTACGGCTTTATGCCAGCTACCCCAACAATTTTATTTAAAAAGCACCTTTTTGCTAAAATAGGTTTATTTAGTTTGGATTATAAAATAGCTAGTGACTTTGATTGGTTAGTAAGACTAATGAACAGTTATAGGCCAAAATTTATTAATTTAAATATGTTAATGGTATCTATGGAAGATGGAGGTATTTCTAATAAAAATATTTTTTCAAAATTAATTATAAATTACGAAATATTTAGATCTTTAAAAAAGCATAATTTCAAAACAAACATTATTAATATTTTTATATATAAGAATTTAATAAAAATTATGGAATTAATTAAGAAATGAATATTATTATTTTTGGATCATCAGGTCTTATTGGCCAGAATTTGATTAATCATTTTGTGAAAGAAACAAAATATAATATTTATGGAGTTAGCAGATATAAACTAACAAGTAATAATAGAGTTACCTATGCTAATTATAATAATTTTCATAAAATAATCCCAATTAAAATAGATTTTTTAATATATACAACTGGTTTAGCACACAAACTTAAGTATTCTAAAAATTCAATTTATAAAATCAATGTTGATCTATTAAGACAAAATTTAAAAAATTTATCTAATCACAAAATTAACACCTTTATATATTTGAGTAGTCTTAAGGTTCTTGGTGAGGATGGTCAATTTAATACAAGATCAATACCTAATCCACAATCAGATTATGCAAATTCAAAGTTTAGAGCAGAGAATTTATTAAGCAATAATTTTGACAAATTTAAGACAAAAATTATTATTTTAAGACTTCCAGTAGTGTTGTCACGTAACCCAAAAGGTTCATTAAAAATAATGAGAATATTTTCAAAATTAAAAATCCCTATGCCATTAGCTAATATAAATAATTCTAAATCTATTATATCTATGGAGTCTTTGTGTAAAAATTTTTCTGAAATAATTGATAATTCCCAAAATTTTAAGAAAATTCACTATATTAAAGATAAAGACTTATCAACTACAGAAATTTATAGATACTTAAACAACTATAATAAATCTAAATTATACGACTGTCCTTTTATACTCAAAAATTTTATTAAGTTATTTTTTCAGAGACTTTATAAAAGACTGTTTAATGATTTTAGTATAATTATAAAGTGAATAATTTTTTGTATGCAAATTCTATTATTTTAATAGCTATATTACAATATTTGATACTAAGATTATTAATTAAATATTCTTATGGTTACAAATTTTTTTTAGCGATACCAAATTCAAGAAGTTCACATAATAAAATTAAACCTAGAAATGGTGGAATAGCTATATTTATATCTTTTACTATTTTCTCAATTTTGAATAATAATATATTTAGCTTTTATAATCTTTTTTTTCTAATTGGAGTCTTTTTTATAGGATTACTAGATGATTATAAATCTTTAAATTTTAAAATAAAATTATTACTACAAATATTTTTTTCATTCTTTTTATTATTTAGTAATTTCAATTATTTAGATATTCAATTTTATTGGATGATTTTAGGTATAATTTTTTTTATTAATTTAATTAATTTTATGGATGGTGCAGATGGTTATATTTCTGTAAATACTGTCTTAGTATTATTAAGTATTTTATTTTATTTATTTTATTTTGAAAATAACAATATATTCATTTTTAGATTAATACTTTTTTATATACTAATAAATTTAGTTTTCTTAAGATTTAATTTTTACCCTTCAAAAATATTTCTAGGAGACTCAGGTTCTTATTTCCATGCTGGAGTTTTTATAATTTTATTATTTGAATTACATAAAATTGACATAAATATCTTGGTTTTGACAATTCTTTGTTTTATGCCTTATATTTCAGATTCTCTAATAACTATTCTTATTAGATTTAAAAATCATAAAAATATTTTTTTAGCTCATAAAGAACACATTTATCAACTTTATCTGAAACAAAATCATAACAACATGGTAATTAAATATGTTTTCTATTACTTTCTAAATTTTTCAATTATATTCATAGCATTTAATTTTAGTAAAAATTTATATATTTCAACTATGCTCTCTATTATTTTTAATTTTTCTGCTTATCTTTTCTTATTTAAAAATAAAACTAAATAAAGTTATTAATATCCCCACTTTTTAATTTCATCATTGCAGTTATATTCAATTTTTTTTATTAAATCTTTTCTTTCATACCTTTTCCATCGATTTTCTTTACCAATCATAAAAGTTTTTGACTTTCCAAAATAATTTTCTTTATCTAGTTTTTCTATTGAATTAAATTCTAAAAAATTAACAATTTTTTTACTTAACAAATTTAATTTTTCTGAATTTGTGTTGTTATTAATTAATTCTTCATATTTGATAATTAATTTATTATTAGTATTTAGCCAACCATTAAAACCTTCAAGAGTGGTTTTAAAAGAGTAAAATCTAGTTTTTTTATAAGTAAAACCATCAAGTAGACTTTCTATTATATAAACATGTGATTTATTATAAAAGTGTTCAAATAAAAAGTAATCTTTTTCTTTCTTTATCCAATCACAAAAACTTAACAGTATATCTCTTGGATCTCTTAAAATTATTATTTTCTTAAGATCGCATTCATTTATTAAATTATCAAAACCTTCACTATATTTGCAATGACCACCTATAATATGATTTTTATTAGTAGTTATTTTTTTTTTAATCCAACTTTTGTCTATCTCACAAATTGTGTCTAATCCAATGTCTATTTTATTTTTATTATTAAAAGATCTTGACCTCATTATTTTTTTCAAAACAGTCAATTTTCCTTTTAATAAATGTGATGCAAATCCAATTGTTGGTCCCTTTAAACCTAAAGTATTTAAAGCAGAATATATAAGATGATTACCTGATTTCCATACACCATTTATGAATATTTTTTTCATTTTGTATTGTAAAAATTTGTTATTTCAATTTGGATTTTTTGCCAATTGAATTCCTTTTTTACATATTCTTTTGATTTTTTTCCAATTTTTTCAAAATATTTAATATCTTTTTTGAGCAGTACTTTAAGAGTCTTCTCTAAATTTTGATCTTTTAGACTTATAGACCATCCAACACCTTTATTATTTATAGAGTTCCATGGAAGGTTATCAGATACTATCACTGGTGTGCCACTTCTCATTGCTTCCCCAATTGTCATACCAAAATTTTCATCTTTTGAAATACAAATAAAAAGAGCAGCACTTTTGTACTCAAAAAAAAGCTTTGAACCAAACTTTTCTTCTTCAAAATTTATATTTTTTGAAATGCTTAGATCTTTTAAATAGTTTGTATATTTTTTATCTCCACTACCAATAATTTTAAGTTCCCAATCCCTAAAATTGTTATTAATTTTATTCCATATATGAATCAAATTATCTATATTTTTTTTTTTGTGTAATCTTCCCACAGTTATAATTTTTTTTTTCTTACTAACAATATCTTTTTCTAATAAAAATTTTTCTGGTATCCAAATACCATTTGGAATAATTTTAATTTTATTTTTTGAAAATTTAGAAATATAGAATTTTTCCTTTTCAGATGTAGCAATTATTTTAGATAATCTAAGAAGTTTTTTTATATAAAGTTTTAAAAAAATTCTTTTAATGATTTTATTATAAGATAAAGCCTCATCTGAAAGCATTCCGTGTGGTGAAATAACTATTTTATATTTTTTTGATAATATGAAAGCTACAAATGAATTAAACATCCATAAGCCATGAACGTGAATCACATCTGGATTAATTTTTTTTACTAATGAAAAATATTTAAGACTAAAACCAAAATTTCCAAAAAAGTAACTTTTTATGAAGTGTGGGGTAGCCCCTTCCCATTTATTTTGAAGAAAATTTTTTTCTTTTTCTTTATCACTTTCAATACATAAGATGTGTACTTCATTAGTTAACTTTTGAAATTTTGTTAGTTGTTCAATTACGTTTCTTACGCCACTTGATTTAGAATATATATTTCCTGCAAAATGAAGAATCTTCATGTCAATTTAAATTTATATTATTTGTATATCATTCCTTATAATTGTATAAGAATTTAGACATGAAACTTAATATTTCAAAAAAATCAGTTATATACGTTGCTGGAGGTTTTGGAATGGTTGGGGACTCTGTGTATAAATGCTTAAAAAAGAGGGGCTACCTTAATGTTTATAGAAATAAAAGAAAACAACTTGATTTACTAGATTCAAGTAAACTTGACAAATTTCTTAAAAAAATAACTCCATCATTAGTCATATTTTGCGCTGCGAAAGTTGGTGGAATAAAAGCAAACAATGATTACAAAGCAGAATTTATGTACAAAAATGTTCAGATGAGTTCTAACATTATTCATTATTCTTATTTAAATAAAATTAAAAATTTAATTTATATGGGCTCTAGTTGTATTTACCCTAGAAAATGTAAGCAACCGATCAGTGAAAATTATCTTTTAAATGGAAAGTTAGAGAGTACTAATGAAGCTTATGCACTAGCAAAAATATCAGGTATCAAAATGTGTGAATTTTACTCCAATCAGTATAATTTAAATTACGTAGGTCTTATGCCCTCGAACCTATATGGAATTAACGATAATTTTGATGTAAAATATGGACACGTAATTCCTGCCTTAATTCAAAAACTCCTGATTTCTGATAAAAAAAAAAATACTACACTAAATGTATGGGGTAACGGTGCTGCTAAAAGAGAGTTTTTATATGTAGATGATTTAGCTGAAGCAATTGTCTCTATTTTTAACCAAAAATTAAAGTATCCTTTTTATAATGTAGGTTCAGGTGAAGAGATTTCTATTAAAAAATTAGTATCAATGATTAAGGATATCTATAATAAAAAGTTAAATATTAAATTTACAGGTGAGGAGTCAAATGGCACTCCTAGAAAAATATTAGATAGTTCAAGAATTAGATCATTTGGGTGGTCACCAAAAATAAGTTTATCTGAGGGCTTAACAAGAGTAATGTCCAGTAAAGGTTTAATTTAGTGAAAAGTTCAAAAAAAAAAGTAGCTATAATTACAGGCATAACAGGACAAGATGGCTCTTATCTTTCTGAATTTTTATTAAATAAAGGATATAAAGTAATTGGTATTATAAGAAGATCTAGTCTCATAAAAACAGATAGAATAAACTCAAATTTCAACAATAAAAATTTAAAATTAATGTACGGTGACTTAATTGATGCAAATTCATTGTATGAAATAATTTCTGAAACAATGCCAGATGAAATTTATAATCTAGCAGCTCAGAGCCATGTTAAGGTAAGCTTTGAAATCCCTGAATATACATCTAACGTAAATGCCCTAGGTACTTTAAGAATTCTTGAAATTATAAAAAAGTTAAGAACCAAAAAGAAAATTAAATTCTATCAAGCATCATCTTCAGAACTTTATGGAAAAGTTATTGAGACTCCACAAAATGAGGAGACAACATTTTATCCAAGAAGTCCTTATGGTGTTTCAAAGATGTTTGCTTATTGGATGACAATAAATTATAGAGAAGCTTACAATTTATTTGCATGTAATGGAATTCTCTTTAACCATGAAAGTCCAAGAAGAGGAGAAACCTTTGTAACTAGAAAGATAGTTATTGGTTTATGCAAAATAAAACTTGGATTACTTAATTGTCTTTCCTTAGGAAACCTTGATGCTAAAAGAGACTGGGGGCATGCAAAAGATTATGTTGAAATGCAATGGAAAATGCTTCAGCAGAAAAAACCAATAGATTATGTTATTTCTACAGGCCAAATGATTAGCGTAAGAGATTTTACAGAAATTGTTTTAGACAAATTAAATATTAAAATAAAGTGGATAGGTAAAGGTATGAAAGAGAAGGGAGTTGATATCTCTACTGGTAAAACAATAATTAAAGTTGATAAAAAGTATTATAGACCTACTGAGGTTGATATTCTTTTAGGAGACTCCTCTAAGGCTTTTAAGAATTTAAAATGGAAACCCTCATATAATATTAAATCTATGATAGATGAGATGATTGAGTCAGAGAACATTAATATTGATAATGAACTAAAACTAAAAAAGAATTTTTTTTAAAATAGTCTTTATGAATTATCAAGAACTAGATTTTAAAAACAAGTCATATAGATTCCTTTGGAATTTTATCTATTTATCTTTTTTTAGATTTACCCCAATATTTATGCATAAATGGAGATGTTTAATATTAAATTTATTTGGAGCAAGTGTCGATATGACTGCACATATCTATCCAACAGTAAAAATATTTAATCCAAGCAATCTGAAAATGGGGAAAAATTCATGTCTTGCACCAAACACTATATGTTTCAATGTTGGTAGTATAACTATTTTAAATAATTCAACTATTAGTCAAAATTGTCATTTATGCTCTGCTTCAAGAAAGTACTCAGATTACAGCATGTCATTGATTTCCAAACCTATTATAATTGAAGAAAATGTTTGGGTAGCTGCAGATGCGTTTATTGGACCAGGAACAATATTAAAAAAATGTTGCGTCATTCTTGCAAGGTCTGTAGTAGTTAAAAGTATTCCATCTTATTCAATAGTGCAAGGAAATCCTGGAAAAATTATTGGAAAAAGGAAAAATTAATTTGAAAAAAAAAATTATTTTTTTTGGAAACTTTAATTTTAAAAAAATAGGTAATGAAACTCAAACCAATGTTAATGCTTCTACAAACAAATTATATAATTTAATTTCAAATTTAAACATTAATAATATAAAAATTTATATTGTCTCATCACCAACAATTTCTGGTATTAATGCAGATAATTCGATTTTTAGATTTAATGGAATAAATATTTATCACAAAAGTATAAAAAAAACTTTATTTAGAAAATTATTTTCTTTATTTTTTTTTTCTAAATATTTTAAAGAAAATAACAAAGATAAAAAAATATAAATATAAAATATTTTTTTACAATTCTTTACCTGAATATTTATTTGCAATTATTTACTGTAAAATATTTAATTTAGATATTTTTCTTGATATAGAAGACTCACCCAGAAGAGACGAGTTTAACATAAATGCTATTATTAATTCAATTTTTTTTTATATTTATAAAAATTATTTTTTCAAAAATTATATGTGTACTAATATTAAAAATTATAAATTAATTAAAAAATATAATAAAAAATTCATATATTATGGTTCTATAAAAAAATTTATACCAAATAATTTATTAGATGATGATAAAATTTTAATTTTATTTTCAGGTACAATTAATAAAGTCACAGGTCTTGATATATTTATTGAATTAGTACATCAAATAAATATTGATGATAATTATATGTTTTTAAGAGACAAAGTGCACTTTTATGTAACAGGCAATTTGGATAGAAGGGATGATATTTCTAGCTTACTTAATTACTCGAATGTTAGTCTAAAACTTAACTTACCTTATAATGATTATTTAAACTTACTTTCAAATGTCAACTTGGCTTTCAATTTGAGAATTCCAAACTCATATATTAATAATACGACATTTCCATCTAAGATTATTGAGTATTTAAGGCATAATATTCATGTTATTTCATCAAAAAATGAGGATTTAGAGAGTTTCAAATTTTATAATTCTGTATTCATAATGAAAAAATATGATTCTCATGAATTAATCAAACTTATAGTTGAATACATAACATTATATCAAAGTGGAAATTTAAAGTTTGATCATGATAAAATAAAAAGTATTTTCTGTGCTGATAATATTATTAAATATATATGAATAATATTAGTAAGATTTTTTTTTGGGACCCTTGCCTTTCACCTCATAAAATTGATTTAATGAATCAAATAAAAAATGATTTTAAAAATATAGAATTAATTTTGGTATCTCCTATGGGATTTCCTGATGATAAAAAATATTTTATTAATAAAAATTACCTAAATACAAATATTACAACTATAATAACAAACAATAAAAAAAAAATTGAAAGTTTAATTAATGGTCAAATAAATAAGGATATCAATATATTATCTGGATATTGGGCAAATAAAAATGCAAAATTAATAATTAAATATCTTCAAAAAATTGATAAAAAATTCTTCTTTATATCGGAAACCAGATTTCATTTTAGATTTCTAGATATTGTCAAACTTTTTCAGTCTCTTTTTTTTGAAAAAAATTTGAGGGTAAATACTTATAAAATATTTTGCATTGGTAGATACGCCAAACCTTGGTTTAAGTACTCACTTTACCCTAAAGATAAATTAATTGATTTTTCCTACTATGTTAATATAGGAAAAGTAAATAAGAATTATAGTGATAAAAATAAAAATAATACTACCTTAAGGCTAGGTTATATAGGAGCATTAATTTCAGAAAAAGGTATTTTTAATTATATAAAAGCATTGAAAAACTTTTCCCATGATTATATTTTTTATATTTCAGGCGATGGTGTTGATAAAAATTTATTTTTAACAAAATGTAAAGATGAAAATATAAAATTTAAATATTTAGGTGTAACTGACTACAATTTAAAATATTCTTTTTTTTCAAATATAGATTGTTTAATTTTGAGTCCCAAGATGAAAAGTAAAAGAAATGGTTGGTGTACTGTGATAAATGAATCATTACTTTTTGGAAAACCAGTAATTTGTAACAAATACGTTGGCGCTAGTGTTCTAATAGACCCTGAAATAAATGGAATAGTTTTAGAGAATGATAAATATTCAACATTGTTAAAAGCACTAAATAGATTTGCAAAAAAAATTAATTTTTTTAGATCTATTCATGATAAAATTTACCATGATGCTTTTGAAAAAATTTCTGTTGAGAGTGGATCCAATAAAATTATGCATTATTTAAGCAATGAATAATATTGCTGATTATAAATGGGACTTGCATGGTAAACCTGATTGTTTTAATTTTTACCAGAGACATCTAATTCAAGAAATCATAAAGCTTAAACCAAAAAAAGTTTTAGATATAGGATCAGGAAACGGATATTTTTGTAATATTCTAAAAAAGTATTGTGATAGCATTGATGGTATTGAACCATCTCTACGTGGATATGAGATTTCAAAAAAAGAATATAGTGATTTAAATTTCTATAATAAATCATGTTACGACAATCCAGAAGATTTTAAGAATAATTATGATTTAGTAATTTCAACTGAAGTTATAGAGCATCTTTATTATCCAAGTAAATTAATTCAGTTTGCAAGAGAGTGTATAAAAGATAAAGGATACCTAATAATAACTACACCTTATCACGGCTATTTAAAAAATTTAGCTATATCAATTATAAATGGTTGGGATAAACACTTTACTGTAGATAGAGATGGTGGTCACATAAAATTTTGGAGTATAAAAACATTAAATAATCTTTTAGAAAATAATAACTTCAAAGTAATTAAAAATAATGGAGTTGGAAGACTGCCTTATTTATGGAAAGGATTAATTACTCTAGCAAAAAAAAACTAATTTAGTTTAAATTGCTGATTAATTTTTTTGAAAATAATTTTTCTTTATACATATTTATTAAAAAACCTGACCCAAAAAATAATATTACACTGTTATAATTGTTGAAAATACTAGAAGTAGGAACAAGTGGAAAGAAATTAATGAAAAATAATATAAGAATAAAAATATCAGATGAAATTTTTATATTGCGAAATGTAATATTTATTAGTTTTTTAAAAAGATTAAAGGTTACAAAGATAAAAAGAAAAAAGAGAATAAAAAACCCTATTAAACCTGTTTCAGTTAACATTTGAAGATAATAATTATGTGGATGAGTGCTGCAAGTAAATTTGTGTTTTAAGCAATCATGTCTGAATACTTTGGGGCCTATACCAAAAATAGGAGATTTTTTGTAAAGTTCAAAAGAACTTATATATATTTCTTCGTGACCTTCAGTAAAAAAAGTAAATGAGTTATTTTTTAAATCAATTATTTCGGTAATTGAGTCAACCATTCTAATCTTGTATGCAGAAATCTTTTTATTATCTATATTTAAAATACCTAATAGAAAGATAGCCAGTAAAAATATAAATAATGGAATTATCTTTTTATTGAGAATAAATGTGATTAAAAATAATTGTAATAAAGATAAAAAAAATGCTGTTCTTTCACCAGTAAAAAAAATAAAAAAACAAAAAACAATTAAAAGCAAGCAAACTAAATTATTAAAACCTTTTGACTCAAAATATTTTTCATAAAGTACATATATGTATAATGGCACCAGTTTTACAATATAAGTACCTAAAATGAGATGCCTACAAAATAAGCTAGAAATTCTATCTTGAGGTTTTGAATGCTCAATATAACTATTGCAAACATCAAAAATCGATGAATTAAAAATTAATTCATATATTGCTGAGAGTAATAAAATAGTAAATGCTGTTGTAAGTGTGTAAAACAATAAATTAATAATCATTTTTTTATTAATTAAAATAATCAATGCAGTAAAAATCCCAAATAAAAAAAATCTAAAATAAAAAAGAGAACTTTCTAAAGACAAAAGAATATTATTAGATATTAAACTTGTAAAAAGAAAATATAAATACACAGCAAATGATAATAATAAGATTTTGCTTTTTAGTATCTCATTTATAAGTCTCTTTCTTAAAAAATAAATTGTTCCTATAATAACGACAAATACAATTGATAAATCTGATAAAAAAGGACCTGTTATATAGGTGAGTGGTATAAGACAAAAAATAAATGATGATAATAATATC